>OJOV01001193.1_pt1 | contig 22628 bp, 15 predicted proteins | sample 1598281 | NCBI WGS metagenome assembly OJOV01 (sample SAMN03922469, study PRJEB24848) | human gut metagenome | isolation source: stool sample | host: Homo sapiens | place: Germany | collected 2010-11
CACGCCCCACACGTGTTTGGAAAGCTGGGACTCTATTGATGATCGGATTTATGCACGCTTACGTGCCGCGCGAATGCGGAACGCGGTGGCCAGACAGCACCAGCCAATCAGGCAGATAACCGTCATCGTGGCAAACGTCCATGTGCCGCCGACGGCAGTGGCGTGAGCAAACTCAGCGGTGCCTTCTTCTCCTGCGCCGGCCTGAGCCACGGAAAGAATCGTGGAGAACAGTGCGGTACCGGCAGCGCCTCCAAACTGAAGACACGTGTTGAAAATGGCGTTGCCGTCCGGCTTGAACTCGGGAGAGACCTCCGACAGGCCACTGGTCATCACATTCGCATTGCCGATGGAATAGAACAGACCGAAAATGAAATAGAATCCGGCGAGCAGCAAGGGCGTAAGCTGCATCGAGAACACCAGCATAAGCACTGGGCCCAAAATAGCGATGCCGATCGGAATCAGAATCGGCTTGACCGCGCCGAACTTATCGTAGAACCAGCCGCCAAGCGGGGCACAGACAGCGCCGACCAGTGCTCCGGGCAGTACCAGAGAGCCGGCCACAAATGCCGTGGTGCCGAGCGAGAGCTGTGCCACATTGGTGATGACATAGCCGTAGCCGATGGCGACCAATGGCAGCAGCAGATATGCGCAGGCGTGTAACAGTACGGCGGGATCCTTGAGAATGCCAAGGCGCAGCAGCGGGGAGAAGGCACGCTTGGAACTCATGGCGAACACGATCAACAAGGCGAGGCCCGCAATCAGACTGACAATGGCGATAATGCCGGAGCGTGTGGCTGACTTGCCGGACACCGCCGCACTGATGGCCACGCCACCTTGGTTGAGCGCCAGCACCAGACCGACCAGCGCGACAACAATGGACCCAAGCTGAATCGGGTCAAGATAGGCAGCCTCGGTCGGTGTCTTCTGCTCAATGCACTTCATGCCGATGCATGCTGCGATTAGCACCAGCGGAATGGCGATGACGAAAATCGCGCGCCACGGCAGCACTGTGGTCACCGCGCCGCCGACGGTCGGGCCGATGGCCGGAGCCACGGTAATGACCAGCGATCCTACGCCCATCAATCGGCCGATTTTCGAACGAGGAGACTGCTCCAGGATGATGTTGATCATCAACGGCGTGGCCACGCCTGAGCCAATGCCCTGAATAATGCGGGCGACAATCAGCAGCGGGAAGGCTTGGGCGACGATCATGATCAGCGAGCCAACGATGGCCAGAATCACAGCCGCAAGAAAAATGGTTTTCAGCGCGAATCGGCGCTTCAAAAACGAGCTGATGGGCATGGTAGCGGCCACCGCCAACAGATAAATCGTGGTAATCCATTGCACAGTGGCCGTGTCGACATGGAATTCGCGCATCAGTGCGGGGAAAAGCACGGTCATCACGGTTTCGGTCAGAATGCCAATGAAGGCAAGTGAGCCGACAGCCACAATCGCGCCGATAAGACGTGTGGGAATCTTCTCGTTATCAATATGCTGCTCAGGCATACATGCTCCTAAACGTTCGGTTGCAAGGTATGGAATGTAAGGTTTACCAACCGGCGTAGGTACCTGTGCGTGCGGATAAACCGGCAATCGTACTGCCTTGGCTGCACGCTATGGAATCACAAAACCATCTGTGAGTGTACGGTTCGGGGCGGACGCTACGGTCGATGCGCAATGGGTTGTCCCTTGGTTTGGTGGGGTTTGATGGGGCGGATTCGGCATTGGTCCGGTAGCAGTTCGGCATTGGTGCAGCATGAGGAAACCGCGATAATATCTGCCCTGCCGCCTAGTTTGGTGAACCATGGGTATTGAGAACACGCATAAGCTGATTGTCAACTGCCTGCCACTCAACGAAGGAGAACGGCGGGCTTTCGCCAAGGCGGCTCGCGATGTGCCGCAGGAATTCGTGGGCGACGAAGCGCACCGCGGCGACATGGTCTGGTCGGCCGCTGTTCCCGAGGAGCTTCGCTCCCGAGCTACCGCAGTCATCGGCAACTTTCCGGTCTCGCAGGCTTCCCAATACACCCGTCTTGAATGGTTGCAGACCTTCAGCGCCGGTGTGGATGCGTACATCTGCCCGGGTGTGCTGCCTCGCGGCACTATGGTCACCAATGCGAGCGGCGCGTATGGCCAAAGCGTGTCGGAACACATGTTCGCCACCATGTGGGCATTGATGAAGAACCTCAACCGGTATGCCTCCAATCAGCGTGATCATCAGTGGCAGGATGAAGGACCGGTATTGAGCCCGGAAGGTGGCATCGCGCTGATTATCGGCGTCGGTGACATCGGGTCGCATTTCGCTCAGCTTGCCCAATCCGTAGGTATGCGTACTTTCGGCGTGCGCCGTCATGCGGACGTGCCGGCCAAGGGCATTGAAAAGATGTATGGCTTCGAGCGGCTGGAGACGCTGTTGCCATTGGCAGACGTGGTGGCGATGGCGGTGCCGCGCTCGCCGCAGACCCATCATCTGCTGAATGCGGATCGTCTGGGTCGTCTGAAATCCACAGCCATCGTGATTAATGCCGGGCGTGGCGACGCCATCGATCCCGAGGCCTTGGCTGACGCCTTGCACAATGGACGGCTCCACGGTGCCGGATTGGACGTCACCGAGCCTGAGCCGTTGCCGGCGGAAAGTCCGTTGTGGGATGAGCCGCATTGCCTGATCACCCCGCATGTGGCCGGCGGCAATCATTTGGAAAAGACTTCCGAACACATCATCCGCATCGCCCTGACCAACGTTTCCCGCTATGCCAAACAGCAGGAACTGTTGAATCTCGTGCGATACTGATTCGCCTGTGTCGGGCGGCGGGCGGCCATCGCCTGACACTGAATACAGATAAGGGGCGTATAACACCGTTGTTATACGCCCCTTATCGGGCAATCCGAAAAAGATGGTTGATAGTCAGTACCAATCAGTACTGGTTCGCGCCGATACCCTCGAACTTCACGTTGAAGCCACGCTGGTAATGCAGGAACATGCTGGCGCCATAGCGGTCGACCGGACGGTGCGTGAACAGCATACGAATGGCGAATGCGGTCTGCACGTCCTTAGGCAGCGCCAGGAATGCTTGGTGGGCGTCCCAGTACGGGTCGTACACCACGGCGGCACCGGGCACGTAGGCGTAACCGTAGCCATCCTCGTTGACGTATCCCATGAACGGCAGATCCCAGGCGTTGTGTTTGGTGAGTTGTGCCTTGAAGTCCTCGACCTCGGCCAACGCCGCGTCGCTCAGGCCGAAGCTCTTGGCCACTTCATTGGCCTTGGTTGTTTTCGAATCCGGGTCCTTGCCGAACATATCCGGGTTGACGATGATGACTTTTCCCTCCGCCATAATGTGTTCCTTTCAGCATGGCGTTCCCCAAGCAAGCACCTAGGGAAGTACTGGCATTGTTCGATTCACATATGAATTGAACAACATGTTACCTTCTCTGTAGAAAAGGATTGTGCACTTTGTTGATGTGCTGGTTTCAAAGCCTAGCATGAAAAATGGCGGATATAAGCCGTTTTGCCGGTTATTAATCTATTGGTAATGCAATTGGGAAGTTATGGTAGTCTGTGATGTCTGATGTTCATATCTTGCAAAAGTGAACATGATAAATGTTTGTTTTGAGGGTGAAAGCAACAAAGAAAACGGCCGTGTACATGAACTCATGTACACGGCCGGCGTGTCGCATCCCGCTGCGACTGCGGCATCGAGATGATACCTGCAGAGGCGTGGTTGATCAGGGGCCCAATGAACGTGGCCCGAGGTTAGTTTCAGTCTGATAGTTCGTAGCCGTTGGCGTCTTTATGCCACGGTGAGCCGGGCTTGCTGCACAGAATGATGATGCCTTCAACAAAGCCCCAGATGGCGGCTGCGATTGGGCCAAGTCCGAGCAGAATCCAGCCGACAAGCGTCAGCAGCAGCTGGGCCACGGCCTTGCCGGTGTTGCCGAGATAGAAGTTGTGCACACCAAGTCCGCCGAGGAAGATGCCCAACAGGCCGGCAGCCAGCTTGGACTTGGACGATTGCCCCATCGGGGCGGCGGCATACGGAGCGGCGGTGTATTGCGGCTGCGCGTAGGCGTTCGGCTGCTGGTAAGCCTGTCCATAGCCGGGCTGCTGGCCGTAGCCCGCTGCGGGCTGTGCGGGCTGGCCGTACTGCGGCTGGCCGTACTGCGGCTGGCCGTACTGAGGCTGAGCGTATGCGCCGGCGGGCTGGCCGTATTGCGGTTGCTGCTGGCCGTAGCTTCCGGCGGCGGGTTGAGCGTATGCGGCGGGCTGTGGGGCGCCATAGCCCTGCGGCTGCTGTGCGGCATCTTGGCCGTAAGACGGTTGTGCCGGCTGTGCGGGCTGTGCCGGCTGCGGAACACTGTCCGAACCGTACGGTTGTTGTTGATTATCAGTCATGCGGGTCAGTCCCCTCTCAATCGGGAACGGCAATACCTTCTTACCGTTTCTGCACAACATCATCTCATGTTTTGCCCAATAGTAAAACCTGCCGCGCTACGATTGGGCCATGAGAAGTTTCCTGACCAGCTGGTTGATTATGACTATCGCCGCCGCCGTCATGGTCGCGGTGACTCCCGGCATGACCCCGGTGGGGGAGCCTCCGATTCTCGGTATCGCCGCGTTCGCTTTGTTCATGGCGCTGATTAATGCGTCAATCAAGCCGATTGTGCATCTGATCGCACTGCCGTTTGCGATTCTGTCTCTCGGGCTGGTCACCTTGATTATCAATTGGCTGTTCATGCGACTCGCCAGCTGGCTGGCGGTCAGTCTGTTCGGCGTGGGCGTCTTCGTACACGGTTTCTGGTGGTCGGTACTGGGGTCCTTGGTCCTGACCATTGTTGCGGGAATCGTCGGGTCCATCTTGGATCAGTGACGGTGCTCGCTGGGCGAATATGAGTAATGGCGGTTGGAATCGGACTGATTCCAACCGCCATTACTCATATCAAGCTACGGGATCGAGCGGGGCGAACATTACTCGCGCACCAAGCGGATATGCTCCACATCGTCGCGCCGGGAGCGACGGAACAGCACGAAACGATTGCCGATGGACTGCACCACTTCGGCGTTCAGCTGCTCGGCAAGCTCGGCGGCGGCTTCCTTGGCGGTCAGGCCAGAACCGTCCTGCACGGCGCACTTGATGAGCTCGTGCTTCTCAATGGTCTCATCGGCCTGATTGACGGCCGACTCGGTCAAATCGTTCTTGCCCACATAGAACAGGGGCTTCAGCGAGTTCGCCATCGCGCGCAGCTGCTTGATTTGCTTCTTGGTCAATGCCATGGGAATTTCCTTACATCTTTCGTATAACCACACCAGCATAGCAACCGGTGCTGTCTGCGCTGTTTGCCGCCCTACAGCGCGATGATGGCCGCGATGTAGATGATGACGGCAGCGGCGAATATGAGATCTCGCGCGGCGATGGTCAGGGCACGCCAGTGGGTGCGGCGGATGCCCTCCTCGTAGCAGCGGGCGTCAAGTGCGAGGCTCAGGTTGTCCGCGTGACGCAACGTGCCGGCGAAAATCGGCACGATAATCGCGCTCATCGCCTTGATGCGCTGGGCCAGTGAACCGGTTTCGATGGAACCGCCACGCGCGGATTGGGCGTCGACGATGGCGCGGGTTTCGTCGGTCAGCGTTGGAATGAATCGCAATGCCAGACTCATGACCAGCGCGATTTCTTGGGCATGGATACCGAGCCGGTTGAGCGGACTGATCAAGGTGGCGAAGGCGTCGGTCATGGCGGTAGGCGTGGTGGTAGTGAGGAACACCGCGCCCAGAATGATTACCAATGCGAAACGGCAGGCGTACAGCACGGCTATGGTCACGCCCTGATCGGTGATGCTTAGCGGGCCAAGCGCCACCACCGGCGTGCCGGTGCGTACCACAAACAGATTGACCACGCCCATCAGCACCAGCAGGATCAGAATCGGATGAATGGATTCAAGCACCCGTAACGGGTTCAGGCGTGCCGCCGCGATAACGGCCAGGGTGATGGCGATGCCCAGCGCGAGCTGGGTTGGCGTGTTCACCGCGAACATCGTGAACATGGCGGCCAGGAAGCCCACCATCTTCACGCGCGGGTCAAGTCGGTGTATCACTGAGTGCGCAGGGCCGTTGGAGGATACGGCCGGCTCGGTGACGGTGGCCGTGACGGGGCCTCCGGATGCGGGGGCGGCAATCGGCATACGGACCACGCGGTCGGCGATTTGCTCGGCCTCCTCCCGGTCATGGGTGATGATGAGCACGGTCACGCCACGCGATTTGAGCGTGCGCAACAGCTCATGGATACGCTTCTTGGCTTGGGCGTCCAGACTCGCGGTCGGCTCGTCCATGATGAGCACGTCAGGATTGCAAGCCAGCACGCCGGCAATGGCTGCCAATCGTTGTTGCCCGCCGGACAGGTCGAAGGGGGAGCGGTCGGCAAGATGCCCGATATGCAGCAGTTCCAGTGATTCGCGCACGCGGTCGGCTACCTCGGTCTCGCCAAGCCCTTGGTTGCGTGGGCCGTACGCCACGTCCTCGGCTACCGTGTCAGCGAACAGCTGATGCTCTGGATGCTGCATCACGTAACCCACATGCCGGCGCAATTGCGCTAATTGCTTGCGATTCGCCGACTTCGGGCGCACGTTGCGACCGCGCTTGCCGGTCGAGGCCACCGGAACACCGGCCACTTCGATGCTGCCGGCGGTCGGCGCAGTCAGTGCGCACAACATGCGCACCAGCGTCGACTTGCCCGAACCATTCACGCCCATCAGTGCCACGGTTTCACCGCGCGCGATGGTGAACGACAGGTCATCGATAACCGCCCGTTTGGCCGAAGGATAGCGATAGGTCAGATGCGAGACGCGAATAATGGGGTTCGTCATATCACCGATGCCATCGGAGAGCAGCGGCAGTTCGGAGCCGTCTTCGCGCTCCCGCTGGCGGGGGCTGTCGTTCGTAGGGCGACTGGGGGCGGCTTCTGTGCCGATACTACCCTCAGTCTCGCTTTGCGAGACAGCCTCCGCTAGCGGGGATCGATTATCGACGGCTGCAGTGATACCAATGATTCGCCCGGCCTCCATGTGCACGATGCGATCGGCATGAACGGTTTCATCTGGATGATGCGTGACATGCACAATAGTGGTGCCGCGCGCCTGCAAATCATCCAAAATGCGCATAACTTCGGCGCGTGCGGATTCGTCCAGCATGGCGGTCGGCTCATCCAATACCAGCATTGCCGGGTTCATGGCCAGCATGCCGGCGATGGAGGCGCGTTGCTGCTGCCCGCCGCTCATACGGGTCGGGTCGGACTGGCGTAAGTTCGCCAACCCCACGGCCTGCAATGAATCAACGATACGCTCGCCGATGAGCTCGCGCTCCAGCCCGAGATTCTCCGGGCCAAAGGCCACGTCATCCTCCAACACGGTGGTGACCAGCTGATCCTCGGGATTCTGGAACACCATACCGATGCCGTGGCGGGCAGCACGATAGGCATCGGCATTCGGGCCGGCTGCGTACACGCGTTGCCCCAGTAACGTCACTTCACCACCGTCCGGCGCGGTCAATCCCGCAATCAGACGGGCTAACGTGGATTTGCCCGACCCGTTCGGACCGACCAAGCATAGGCGCTCGCCGGCATGGACCGTGAGTGAAACGCCATCCAAAGCCCATGAGGTGCCGCGGTCATAGCTGAAACGAATGTCCTTGAGCACGGCGGCGGGGGAGGCAGGCTCGGCGGAAGCGTGAGGTTCGGCAGAATCGTGGAACTCGTCGGCGTCGAAGGAATGGGGTGCAACGGTCATGAAACAGCAATCCGTAACTGATAGGCGAAAACGCAGAATCCCGGCCCGTGCCGGGATTCTGCGTTCTGGTTCTTTGAGTGGTCTTTGAGTGGTCGTTAGTCGTGGCGGGCATCGGCCCGTCTCAGGCCAGTCACTGCTGCTTGGACAGCAGGTTGGAGATCGGCTTGTAGATCAGGAAGGTGATCACGGCGTGAATCGCCATCTTAGCCACGTTGAACGGCAGCAGAATCGGCAGAATCATCGCGGCCACAGCTTGGTAGGTCATGTGCGCGTAAATCGGCGTGACAATCAGGTTGCTCACCAGCGCCACCACGATGGCCAGCACCGCACCCACCAGAATGCCGATGGCGGCACCCTTGCGCGTACGGATCTTACGGTAGATGAACGCGGCCGGCACAGACAGGAACAGCGCCACCAGCACAGCCATCAGCGAACCCCACGGATTGGCGAACATGTGCGGCACAAAGCCGAGCACAGACACGATTGCGGCGGCGGCCGGGCCATACGCAAAGCCGGCAATCAGGCAGACGATGCCGGACGGGTCGTACTTCAGCCAAGTGACCGGCGTAATCGGGAATTCAATGAAGCTGGTGACCATCGCCAGCGCCACGAACAGTGCATACATGGCGATACGGCGCGTGGACCAGCGGCCAGAATCGGCCACACCAGTGGTGTGTGAGCCAAGTTTGGCGCTGGTGCTGGCGGTGGACGTGCTGGCCGAACCCTCGGCCTCGGGTGCCACAGAACGAACAACTTGCATGCGAATACGCGAAGATACACTCATAATGAGCCCTCGTTTCTTCCATCCGGACTATACCGTTGGCTCCGGAATCTCACCGGATCAGCCGTTTGCGCGGGTCGCGGGCTTCCTGCCATCCCCGTTATGAAACCCGGGGTGCAGGTTACCGCCAGTAAGGAATTGCACCTTCCCTGAAACTGACAGGCTTATTCATACGCCATGCGCCGGACGTATGCAACCCGCGTTTCACTGTGCAGAAATTCGTCTTGTGCCGGTCAAGTGCAACAATGGGAGCCATGGCTGAAGTGAAGAAACCCAACAACACCATCGACAAGCTTGCCCTGATCGTCACCACCTACAAACGTCAGCAGTTGCTTGAGACACTGTTCGATTCGATTCTGGCGCTTGAACAGGCACCGTGGCGCATTGTCATCGTGGACAATGAGCAGTCCGATCAGACGGCGGACATGGTCGCTGCGTTTGCCGGCAAGGTGACCGGCCAATGGGGCACCACCGTGGCCGACCAGTCCGGTAACGAAGAACGTGTGGTCTATGCGCCGCAGACCGAGAACCTGGGTGGTGCGGGCGGTTTCTCCGCCGGCGTGGCCAAAGCCTACGAGCTGGGTGCCGCATGGTTCTGGGTGATGGATGACGATGTGGCCGTGCTGCCGGACGCCATTGCCAAGCTGTCCAAGTGGACCGACAAGCACGAGGTGATTCAGGGCTCCCGATTCGACTACGATGGCGGCCCGTTCTACTGGCAGTACGACTTCATTGTGCCGCTGGGCATCCCGAACCCGATTGCGCCCGCCGCATTCGGCCCGGCCGGATACCGAGTGATGGACACGCTGTGCTTCGAAGGCGGCCTGTTCAACCGCCGTGTGGTTACGGAAATCGGTCTGCCGGACCCGCGCTTCTTCATCTACTGGGATGACACGATGTATGGCTACCGCGCCAGCAAGGTCACCAACCCGATTGTGGTGCCCGACGTGATCCTGCGCCGTACGCGCGAAATCGGCAATTGGGATATCGCCGGCGTGCGCCAGCTCAACTCCACATCCGACATGAACCGGTATCACATCATGCGCAACCGCGGATACATGGCCCGGTACTTCATGACCTATGGTGACTTCCGTCCGCTGGTGTTTGGACTGGGTACCGTGCTCACCGCGGCCAAGGAAGTCATTCGCCTGGTGATGGTGGATCGCGAGCACCTCAAGACCGGTTTGGTACAGATTGCCAAGGGCTGGTGGGACTCGCGCAAGCTGATGCACGACCCCACCTGGAAGCCCATGCCGTCGCTGAAGTAGCCGTAGTAGTGGCTCCCCTCTATGAGGGGGGTCACTACAGGTTACTTATGGATGAACAGGCCACCGTCGCCCCAAGCCCACTGGCCTTGGCCGGCACCGATCTGGAAGTGCAGCTTGGCGATGCCCATGTCATTGAACGCGTGATGCTCATCTTCCGCACTCTGATCGATATGCGCGGCGGCGGTATCGTCGGCCGGATTATACGAGAAGGTGATTGGCTGACGGTTCATCGCGCTCGGCGCCTTCATCGCAGCCTCGACGCCGGACTTGAACCAATCCGGAGCGGCCTCGCGCCCCTCATCGCTCATTGTGGCGGTGAACTGCTCATAGGTCTTGGTGGCGCGGTGCGTGCGTTGCGCTTCGCATAGCTCCTCATAGGATTTCGCCTGATAATCCAGATGATTCTTCGGATGCCCGATCACCACACCGAGATACAGCTCCTGGCCAGAGGTGACGCGGCAATGCTTGGCCGCCTCCGCCTTGTCCCATGAGCCGGCGACCCATAAGGTGCCGAGGCCGCGCAACGTGGCCGTGAGCACCATGCGTTCGGCATAGAAGCCGGCACGCTCTTTGGCTTCCTCATCGTTCGCGGGGCCGACGATGGCCAGATAATTCGCCGCATTGGTCAGATTACCTGAAGCATTGGCTTCGGCGAACACCTTGGGCTGGTCGCGCACCAGCTGAATGTTGAGATCGCCGAGTAAGTTGATCGGCTGAAGCGCCATCTCGAGCTGGCGGGCCGTATCGTCGTCGATCGGCTCATCATCGTAGGCGCGTACGGCGGTGCGGATGTTAATTGCATCAATAAGTTGGGTATGTTCTGCCATACCTCCCATTATCGCGCGCGACACAGAGTCAGGCCACCATAGACGCCGATTTTTCCTAGTATGCGAAATCGCATGCATTGCCCATTGTCAGGCTTGAAAAACGATACGAATAGGGTACGTAGTGGCCGGCGACGATGCACACGTTTGCACAATTGGTGTGTAATGGTTTCGTGTTGAGCGTAATTCGCGTTAAACTGGGCGCAACCTTACGAACTGATGAAAACGTATGGAAAGGAAGGTCAACGATGATTGAAACTGCACAGGCTTTCGGTGTTGACATTGGCGGTTCCGGCATCAAGGCCGCACCTGTCGATCTGACCAAGGGCGATTTCGCCGAGCCACGATTGAAGATTCTCACTCCCGAGGTCTCCACTCCTCAGGCCGTGGCCAAAATCGTCAAGCAGCAGCTCGACCACTTCGAAGTGCCTGAATCCGCACCCGTTGGCATCGCTTTCCCCGCGCCGATCAAGCCCGGCCAGAAGCTCGACTTCATGGCCAACCTTGACCAGTCTTGGATTGGCGTGGACGTTACTGAAGTGTTCTCCGAAGCCTGCGGCCGCCCGGTCGTCGTGGTAAACGACGCCGACGCCGCCGGCCTGGCCGAAGTCCAGTTCGGTGCCGCCAAGGGCCAGGATGGTCTGGTCATCGCCACCACACTGGGCACCGGCATCGGCACCGCCTTGATTTACAACGGCGTGCTCATCCCGAACACCGAACTCGGACACATCATCCTGAGCGCCAAGCATCTGGACGCCGAGAAGTATGCCTCCTCCGCGATTCGCGAGAATGAGGAACTGGGCTACAAGAAGTGGGCCAAGCGTCTGACCAAGTACTACGGCCTTATGGAGAAGTACTTCAACCCGGACCTGTTCACCGTCGGCGGCGGCGTGAGCCGTCAGAGCGAAAAGTTCCTGCCGTACGTGGATATCAAGACCCCGATCGTGCCCGCCAAGCTGCGTAACCAGGCCGGCATCGTCGGTGCCGCCTACTATGCCAGCACCAAGCAGCAGTGAGCCAGTGAGCGTGGGTGTGCAGCGCTGACCCGCGAATATGCTTCAGGCCGTCCGACTAGTCGGGCGGCCTTTTGCATTGCATAGGAAAGGTATGCGACGCGTTCCCGGGAATGTTGCGCAAAGTGGGCGTGTGTATGGAGGTCTGTGGCGACGCGTTCCCGGGAATGTGTCGCGTTTGAGGGTGTGATTCGGGTCCAGAGCGACGCATTTCCGGGAATGTTGCGCGTTTGAGAGCGGGGCAGGGGGCACCACGCTCTATCGTGGGAGGGTATGAGCGTGCATTTCTCTTCTCGTGTGGATATTTCTGCGCCGAATCCCATTGCGGCGGCCGAGGCGGCAGCCAAGGCAAACGGCATCGCACTCAGCAAACTCAACGATTCCAATCCGACCCGCCACGGGCTGGCACCCGAATTGGTGCCGAGCGTGTATACGGCCGACCCGCGTGGACCGCGTGCGGCGCGAGAAGCATTGGCCGCATTCCTCAATACGGCAAAGGCGGTAGACGCAAGCAGCCCTCAGTCGACTTCGCCCGCCGCCAGCGAGGGCGGGAACGAGCGCCATGCCGCTTTCAACAATGCGAATACCGCCATCGAGGGCGTTGACCCGGACGCCCTGTACTTGCTGAGCTCCACGTCCGAGGCGTATTCGTGGCTGATCAAGTTACTTTGCGATGCCGGCGACGCGGTGCTGGCACCCAAACCCGGCTATCCGCTGATCGAGTCGATTGCACGGCTTGAATGCGTTGACACGGTCGAATACCAGTTGCAATTCGACGGCTCCTGGTTCATCGACATCGCCGAACTCGAGCGGCTGCTCAGCGAGCCCGGTGGCGAACGCATCAGAGCATTGGTGCTCATCAACCCGAACAATCCGACCGGTTCGTACGTAAAACCAACCGAGCGTGCACGTATCGTGACATTGTGCCGTGAGCATGGCATCGCCCTTATCGCCGATGAAGTGTTCTTCGATTACTCTCTCGAACCTTTCCCCGGCAACGCACGGCTCGCGGGGGAGCGCGGCGTGCTCACCTTCGCCCTAGACGGATTCTCCAAAATGCTGGCCGCGCCGCACGCCAAAGTCGGGTGGATTCAGGTGTCCGGACCTGCCGAGGACGTTGCCGAGGCACAGCGTCGACTGGACGTCATCGCCGATGATTATCTGCCGATGAGTGACATCATCGCCGAACGGATTCCCGCATTATTGAACGCCGCGCCCGCACAGACCAGACGGGTGGGGGAGCGCGTGCGCAATAACCTGGCCAAGTTGCACGAGTTGCTTGACGCCGATCCCAACGGGCTGGTCAGCGTGCTACGGGCCGAAGGCGGCTGGAACGTGCTGCTACGAGTGCCTTCAGTCATCGATGAGAACGAGCTGGTGCTGCGGTTGATTGACGAGCACAAACTGACCGGACAGCCCGGCTACTTCTTCGACATGACTTCCAATGGATACCTGGCCGTTTCCCTGCTACCCGAACCGGACGAATTCGAGCGTGGCATCCGCGCCGTGCTCAATACCGTCGCCGCTTTGCTGCGATAGGCCGGTGTTTGCCGGCACCACGCCTGTACTCCACGTACAATAGCGGCATGGGATTCTTGTTTAGACCGAAAGAACTGCCACGCCCGGCGTCGCTGACGTTCACTTTGGATCAGGCCGGGCATACGTATGATGATGGGCACGTGGGACTTGCTCCCACGGACATCACCATCAGCGAGCTGCGGGTGGCCGTGATCGGACTGAACGGCGCAGGCAAATCCACATTGCTGGGTCTGCTGGACGGTTCGTTGAAGGCCAACGCCGGCACGGTGACCATTGCGGGCGGTGAGGAACGTCTTGACCCGGCTGTGAAGAAGGACGCGAAGCGCATCGATAATCTGGTCGGCAAAGTTCGCCGCGAGGAGATTCCGAACAGCTTTTACCAAGCGGCGAATATTTCCGAGGCTGTTTCCGAAGCGCTGAAAAAGCACAAGGTGCCCGAGTCAGAACGTCATGCGCGCATCGGCAATCTGTTCGCGCATTTTGATTTGGCGCAGGTCTCCAAGGCCAAGGCCAGCGAACTGGACTCCGAGAAACGGCACCTGCTGGCTATTGCGGCCGCGCTGAGCTTTGAGCCGAGTGCGATTGTGGCGGATGAGCCGAGCAAGGGATTGGATGAGATTGGCGCCGCGCATGTGGCCAAGGCGTTGTTCAGCTACAACAAGCAGGTGATTTTCGCCACGCATGACACGGATATGATCCGCCGGCCCGAATACGCCATCGACCGCATACTGGTGCTGGACGAGCACGCGGTCGTGTTTGACGGAGCGCCGGCTGAGGCTGTGGCGTTTTATGAGGATCTGATTCGCCGCCGATACGAGACTAGAGCATCGTGAACCATGCCTGAACCTGATGCCAGAGCGTCGGATTGTTGGCGATCATCGAATCGCTGCGCGACTGCACGAAGCAACTTAGTATGGCTATGCCCAGCGCCCACAATACGGCCAGCATCACGACCCAGCGCATCAGCCAACGCCACGGAGTGACGCGGGCGATGCCATCGCCTGAAGCGGCGTCGTTGGCCCCCGCCAATGAGCGGCTCGGTTCGCGCCCATTGACCAGCCACAGTAGCCCCGGTATGGACGCCAGCGAGATCAGCCAGCCGAAATCGGCGGAATACCGCCATCCCAAACCGCCGACGCGGCTGTCGAATACGACCAGCACCGCCGCCACGGCCAAGCAAGACATCAGCCATGGCCGCATGCCGTGTGTTTCCAATCTGCGCAGCAGGGGCAGCGCCAAAGCCATCAAGGTCAGTGGCGTGGCCGTGAAAATCGCGCCGACCATCACCTCGTAATAACCCCATTGCGGCATCGGGGCGGGAGAGCCCGCCAGCCACGGGAAACGATCCATGAAGCGCAGCGGCAGGAACAGGTAATACCAGATGTTGGCGGGCATATCCGCGGACGGGGTGGTATACCGGGTCATATCGGATATGGAGAACTGATACGCATTGCCGAAATTGAACGGGGAATCGAACCGAACCATGTTCCACGCCATCAGAGGCGTCACGACGAGAATGGCGGGAATGATTACCGCCAGCGGCGCGCGCAACGCCTGCAACGGCTTGATGCGGCGTGTGCGCAGACCGGTGCCCAGCGCGCGAATCTGCGGCCAGAACAGGGGGAACGCAAGCAATGCGGCCAAGGTGAACGTCGGTCGGCATCCGAAATTCGCCGCAATGCACAAGGCGCCCAAGGCCAGTCGTGGCAGGGAGAGAGGCTTGGCATCGCCCGCCTGCCATCGGTCCGATGGTCTCAGCGGACGGCGGGACGTGTCCGCGCCGAGCCATAGCCATAGTCCCAGCGACGTCAACGTCAGCGATGCGGCGAACGGTATCTGATAGAAGTTCGTGCGATACAGCAAATACCCCATTTGCGCGCTCACCAACGATGAGACCACTACTAACGACGCGGCCGCCACCGAAGTCTTCGGCATCACACGATGGATGACGCGCAGCACCAGCAAGGAGAAGAAGATGATGAACAGCAGCACGAGAATATACTCGGCGGCGGATGTCGGCAGATTATGACCGGCCAGCAGACGATAGGGGACGAACAGCAGCACTGCGGGCAACACGCCAAAATAGGAATACCAGTGACCGTCATAATACGCGTAATCCCAGTAGAGCGGACTGGCTCCATTGGCGAGTAGCTGGGCACGTGTGGCTACGTCATAGGGGTGCTCGGTGGCGGCCAGCTGTTCGGGAACCGGCAAGTCGAGCCAGGGCCGGCCGGCGACCAGCGCATCGGCCACATGCCCATACTGGTCGAAATCATAGGTGTAATCGCCGGAAACGTGGAAGACGAGCGAAGACGTGTACCACAGTTCGTGGATGATGGATACGCCGATAAGCAGGGTAGGAATCGCCAGAAGCCCCACGAAAGCAAGTCGTTGCCGAGTGCTGGACGGGTCAAGCGTGATACGCCACAGGCGCGATCCCGGCCTCCAGACGGCAATCATCAGCAACACCAAGGCCATGGCGAGCACGCGCATCCAATTGATGACGAACGGTACGCGCACGTTGGCGCGGGCGTCGGTGACCGGTACGATCGCGCCGCGCTCTTCCTGAATCCAAATACGCACGATGCCGGCACCCGGCGCCTTGACATAATGGCTGCGAATAGCGTCGGGATTCATCGACTGGGCCTTGCCGGTGATGCCATCGACATCCGCGCGCACATGAATGGTCGCCAGCGGTTTGAAGACTTCCTTATCGTCGTTCGCTTTGGATTCGGCCTCGGCCTGCTCGCGGGCCTTATCGATGACCTTGCTGCTCTCGGTATCGATGCGTAGGTAATCCGACGTGCCGTCCGCGGTCAGTTCAAGATAGGCCTTGGTCGGATCGGTGACGGTCAACATGCCATCATTCCGGCGCGTGAGACCCGAACCCAGCGTGTTATGCACGGCGTTCGTATCCGTGCTCGCTCCGAGCGTACGCCAGAACGGCAGGTTGAACACGATGCACTCCATGGCGGCGATGGCGGCGACGGCGGCCAGCAAGGCGATCAGCAGGCGCACCAAACGCAGCCGGTGCCGGGTATCCGGGCGGCTGGGCAGGTGCCGTTCATGATTCGACGGCATCGGACGGTCTGCGCGAGTGTGGTCTATGGAATGCACGCATTTATTCTATAGGCTTTATTCGGGCTTGATGTCGGGCAAACAAGAGACAATGTGAATCATGCCAAAACGTACATCGGACCATGGGAAGCACAACCGCACGCCACTGCTGGGCGGGCTGAAGGATTCGATGAACGCGCTCGCGGCCGATCTGGGACTGTCCAAGCCGAAGAAGCACGATACGAATCCGTTCGGCGATGCCTTGCGGGAGACCAGTGAGCGTAAAGGCGGCATTATCGACGAACTGACTCGCCATGCAGTGGCGCTGAGTCCTGTAATCAAGCGGCGCACCTTCCCCGAATTGGAGAACGTGCCGGAAGGGCTGGTGCTTGGATGGGCGCAGCTGCCCTCCACCAGAGGCCGTGGCTTTTCGCTTGGCATTTTCCCCGACCGCGATCATTTTGCGCAGGTGGCGTTCGCCGATACGCATGGCCGCGTATTCGTGGGCACCGACCCCAACATGGACGTGCAGGATATGCAGGCGCGATTCATGTTCGGCAAGGAAAAGGAAGTGACTCTGCCGGACGGTGAGCGGCTGGGCGAAAGCGACGAGCCGCGTTCACGTTCCGGTTTCTCCCGTGCAGGCCATGGCCTGGGAAGTGCGCTGCATCATGGGCGTGGTTTGGGGCGTGGCCTTGGTCATGGTGCTGACGGTGTGAAGGCCATTACCGGTGGCGTGGTGGGGCGTGACGACACCGGACGCATGACGTGGCTCGCCTCATGGCTCAAGGCCGGCAACCGGTACACGCTTGAGCAGATGCGTGCCAATCTGCCGCCTGCGATGCGTCATGATTTGGAATACCGCGATGCCATTACCATCGCGTTCTTCGCCACGTATATGTTGCCGCAGATCAATGGTCTGCTCATCGGATTCGGTTCCGGCAATATCTTCCGCCGTCTCAACCGTGAGGCGCCAATCGGTGCGATTCGCCGTTCGGTGCGTGACACTTTGGCGGCACGTGCCCACGGCATGCGGGCCTCCGGTCTGGAGGATCATTTCGCCGATCTGATGCGCGAAGCCGGCGCTCTCGACACCACGCCGGGACTGGAAGCGGTGCATGGCGCCGAACCATTGCACCTGTACACCTCGACGTATTCGAGCGGCTATTTCTTTACGTGGGATAAGTCCTTGGCATTCGGGCAGGCGCTGAAATCCTTGAAGATCGAAGGCAACCTCAACCGATTCGCTGCGGTGAGCGCTTGGTTGGAGCGCAACGCTTCCTTGGGACGCAACCCTACGGAAGATACGGTGACCCGTGCCGAGGCCGCGCAAATCGACATGAAACTCATCGAAAACCCTGCGATTATGGCGCTTGACCCGTATGATGGCGAGCAGGAGCGTCGGGCCGTGCTGAGCCTGGTCGATATCGCCGCACGCACGGCTGGACAGATTCGCAGTGAATTCCCCGATCCTCGAGATGTGCTGACCCAGCAGAACGTGCCGGATTCGGGTGTGACGAATGCTGCGGGCGCTGAAAGTACTGAGAGTGCTGAGGGCGCTGTAGAACGGACCGATAAGAGCGACACCAACACTCAAGCCGCTCGTCCTTCGTATTCGCCGGCGAGGAGCGACGAATGGGTGTATCGTCAGACCCTCTCTTCACTGTTGCGCCGGTTACGGTTGCCGTATCGGTTTGACGTGGAGTTCCGGTCGCGCTTGGATTCGGGTGAAGTGGCCATTGGCTTCACCACCGCCGGCACCTCGATGATGCCCGATAGCCGGTATGACACCACTCGACGTACGTGGCGTGCGCTGAGTAGCGCCGAACGCGCGTCAATGAGCGCCGCCTACAACCTGCGTGTCGGCCTGATGATGGCCGCGCTAAGTTTCGGCACCAGCGAATCCGTGCGCCAGGTGTCGTTGCACATCGATTCCATTGGTCTTGAAGAGGCGATTGCCGAACAGGATTCCGCCATCGAGGCGATGATGAGCGAGGCCCTAAGCGCCTTCGAACATCTACGCAGTGGCGATTTGGGGCGTGTGGGTTCCAAAGCCGACCCCAAAGATGGTGATTTCCATGGCGACCCGACCCGCCCCATCACCCATGAGGAGACGTTCGGGCAGACGGCGTCCGGTGACGAACGCGGCACGGCCGGGGGAGCAGGCAACGGTACCGGACCGTCTGCGGATGCTACGGATCAGGCCGCGGCCGAATCCGCTGACGCCGATGGCGCTGCGTCCATCGATTCGCAGTTCGAAGACCTGATGAAGGGCATCGATATCGACGAAATGGCGTTCGGCATGCCGGACGATACCGGCGCAGGCGACGACCTGGGCGGTATCGGCGGCGAGGGCGTCGGCACTGACGGTGCTGATGGGGCCGCCGGCATGGACGATGATCCGATGAGCGTGCTGCGCCGCAATCCCACCGTGCGCAATATGGTCACCGTCACCTTCACCCGTGATACCTTCCTCAAGCGACTGGACACCGCTGGGCTTGACAATCCCGAGGAAACCTACCGCATGTTCGGTGCCGTGATGGACGTGGACGGCGAAGGTGGTCTGAAACCCATCAGCGCCGACTTCGACTTGGCGGACAGCCGGTTCTCTCCCACCGGATCCCAGGAGGAGCCCGAACTGGCCGACCGTCAATTCAGCCCGGCGACCGCTCACGTGCTGGGCGCACAGAATAGTGCCGGACTGGCTATCCAGCGAGTGGACCTGCTGCAGCATGGCGTCAACGAATTCCACGATATCGCCAGGAACACGTCGCTCGGCTCCGTGGAAAAGGCCCAGCGAGCCATGCAGGTCATCGAATCGATATGCGATCCCGAACTGACCGATTTGGCCTCTCAGGTCACCAGTGCGTTGATCGATGGCAAGGACACGCCGGACTTCACGTTCACGCTTGCCGACGATCTTGACAAGGAGCGTCTGCGCGCCCGAGACATGCTGTTCTCGGGCCAAGCCGATCAGGCCATCGAAGCGGCCGAAGCGGCCGTGGCCCATTTGGACCAGGTGTATGCGGCAGGCCATGGCGTACCTCGATACTTCAACTCCTATGCCGAGCGCGTGGTCTACAACCGGCTGTTCGCCACATTGGACGAGCGTACGGTGCTTATCCCGGACAATCTGTTCTACGCGCACATGGAGCTGGCTGACGTGTTGAGTCAGATCAAGGGTGCCGAGGCGGCGATCCCGCATCTCAACCGTATGGTGGCGTACGCGCCCGCCTACCCGCTCTCACATCTGAAGCTCGCCATTCAACTGGCCCGCAATGAGGATTGGGATTCGGCACGCGCCGCCTGCCTGAATGCTCTGCGCGTGGCCTTGGACCGCGACGATGCCGCGTTCGCCTACTACCGGTTCGCGTACGCCGAATGGATGCTCGACCGGTTCGACACAGCCGCCGCAGCCTACATTATGAGCGATCACATCGCTCCCGGGGCCATTGGTTCGCTGGAAAGCGAACTGCAGGAACTGGTTTCCCGTGCGGACTCGCAGTGCATACCGGTGCCTGAATCGGTGGAGGCCGCCGCCCATGTGCTTGCCACGCATGATCTGCCGGTCTGGCCGCATATCGAAGTGGCTGACATCGTGCGTGACGCCGCTCGCGTGTGCGTGGATGAGGGCATGTTCGTGCCGGCCCGCACGCTCTCGGTGGCTGTGGCCCGCATGAATGACGGCGAAGGCGATAACATCGACATCATCCAAGCCCAGTTCCTGCGCTCGCTATCCGCGTAGCCGCCTGAGGGGAGTTGACGGTATAGCCGGCCGAGGGGAGCCGAGCCCGCTAGGATAGACAACCATGAGCACGAACGAACAACTGGCATGGGATTTCGACGATGGGGATGTGGCCGAGGTCCGGCCTGATACCGGTATTGCACGTTTTGCCCCTGGCTCCGAACAATGGATAGCCGCACTGCAGCCCACTGACGACGACGCGATACGCCTCGACCGTTTCGACGTGAACACGATGACCGCTGAGGCCGCCGCCCGCCTGTGGGCTCGCGTGGCCGCATGGGTGGAATCCGATCAGATCGCCTACTACATCGACGACTCACCCGTCAGCTCCGACGCCGCCTACGACGCGCGCATGCGTTGCCTCGAACGACTCGAAGCGGCGTTCCCCTCACTGGACAATCCGCAGTCGCCCACCCATCGCGTCGGCGGCTCCTTCTCCAACGACTTCGCCTCCGTGCGCCACCCCAGCCGCATGATGAGCCTTGACGACGTCTTCTCCATCGAAGAACTCAAGGATTGGTACGACTCGGTGATTCGCGACCTCGATTGGCCCGAATCCAAGCCCCTGCCCATGAGTTGCGAGGTCAAAATCGACGGCCTCGCCCTGAACCTCATCTATCGCAACGGCGTGCTTGAACAGGGCCTGACGCGCGGCGACGGCGTTACAGGCGAAGACATCACCCTGAATGTGCGAACCATCGGCTCCATTCCCGCCAACCTCGGCGGCCCCAAGGAAGACGTTCCGGACTTCGTGGAAATCCGAGGCGAAGTGTTCATGCGTTGGGATGATTTCCACACCCTGAACAACGAGCAGGAGGACGCCGGACGAGCGCCCTTCGCCAACCCACGCAACGCCGCCGCCGGCTCGCTGCGTCAAAAAGACCCTCGCATCACCGCCACCCGTCGCCTGAGCTTCTATGCGCATGGTCTGGGGCAGCTCACTTGGGGGCCGGACCATCCGCGCGGCACCCATGACGTGGTCGCCGACCAGTCGCAGGCCTACGATCTATACACCAAGTGGGGCGTGCCGGTCTCCCCGCACAATCGTGCGGTGACCTCATTCCAGGAGATCCTGGACATGATCGAGTACTACGGCGAGCATCGTGGCGACATCGAGCATGCACTTGACGGCATCGTCGTCAAGGTCGATGACCTGGGCCTGCAGCGTACCCTCGGCGCCACTTCGCGCGCGCCGCGCTGGGCCATCGCCTACAAATACCCGCCCGAAGAGGTCAACACCGAACTGCTCAACATCACCGTGCAGGTGGGGCGTACCGGCCGTGTGACGCCGGTCGCCGTGCTCAAACCTGTCTACGTGGCCGGCTCCACCGTGGCTCGTACCACGCTGCACAATGGATTTGAAGTCAAACGCAAGGGCATTCTGATCGGCGACACCGTGGTGGTGCGCAAGGCCGGCGATGTGATTCCCGAACTGGTCGGCCCGGTGCTTGAACGGCGCAAAGGGCGTGAGGACCAGCTGCGCGAATTCGTCATGCCCGAGTTCTGCCCTTCATGCGGCGCGAAACTGTCACCCGCCAAGGAGGGTGACAAGGACATTCGCTGCCCGAATGTGGAGAGCTGCCCGGCCCAGTTGACCGAGCGCGTGATTTCGCTGGCCTCACGCAAGGCGTTCGACATCGAGCACTTGGGCGAACAATCGGCCATCGCTCTGACCAACCCGGAGGAGAACCGGCCTGATTCGGTGGCGACCTACGCGCCGAACATCACCGAGGTTCTGGTCGCCCCCGGCGAAGAGCCTGACCCGTACGAGCCGGTGGAAGGGCTGGAATTGCCGGCCGCGCAGAAGCCGGTGTTGTCTAACGAATCCGGGTTGTTCAACCTGACCGCCGCCGATCTGCGCGACGTGCGCGTGTGGCGTGAGGCCGCAATCGTCGAGGTGCATGAGACGGTCGGTGCGAACGGTAAGAAGAAAAAGGTGCGTAAGCGTGTCGGCGGCTCTGGCCTGTGGCATCAGGTGCCTGCTTTCTGGACCGCGCCCACGCCGGCCAAAAAGCTCACGGCCAAGCAGCTGGCCGAACGCGCGCAAGGGGAGACCGCAATCGAATCTGCCGAAACACAGGGAGGTACCGCCAGCGAGACGACCGGCGCACCTACCGGGGCTGAGGCGCCACTTGGTACTATGCCGGGCTTTGCCGCAGCCTCCTATCCTGAGTATGACGTGCCGGCCGACGCGGTTATCGTGCGCGTGGATCACAAGACCACGCGCACTGGCGTCACGGATGTACCGGTGATCATTCGGCCCGGCGAAAACACGCGCAAGATGTTCGACGAAATGGACAAGGCCCGTCACGCCGACCTGTGGCGTGTGCTGGTCGCGTTGTCGATTCGCCGGCTCGGTCCGCCTACCGCACGCCTGATTGCCTCGGCGATGGGCTCGCTGGCAGCCATCGAAAACGCCACGATTGAAGATCTGACGGCCATCGACGGGGTGGGCCCGGAAATCGCCGAATCGGTGGTGAACTGGTTCGCCGCCACCCGCGAACCCGGCGACTGGCGCGGCGCGACTTTGCGTGCTTGGCAGGCCGCCGGCGTGGGCGTCGACGAGGCCGAGACCAGTTCGTTGCCGCAGACGCTGGCCGGCAAAACCGTGGTGGTCACCGGTTC
>OJOV01001198.1_pt1 | contig 22588 bp, 15 predicted proteins | sample 1598281 | NCBI WGS metagenome assembly OJOV01 (sample SAMN03922469, study PRJEB24848) | human gut metagenome | isolation source: stool sample | host: Homo sapiens | place: Germany | collected 2010-11
CTGCCGCACCTCGCTCGCCGTATCGGCACTTAGAATTATGCGGTATTGCCCTAAAGAAAAACGGCCCGCTGGGAAAAAATCCCGGCGGGCCGTTTCTGTAGGGGCCGATGCTTGCATCGGCCCGCGGAGGGGTCAAGACCCCTCCCTACAATGCAATTCAAAAGGGGTGCTGTAGGGGCGAACATTGTTCGCCCGCGGCACATGGCGGTGGTCACAACGCTTCCGGGGCGATGACGAGCATCGCCTCCTACACCGTAGGGGCGGATTCCATATCCGCCCGCAGTGTCCGGCGGATCGCTGCAAAAATTCTTGCATACCGTCGAAATTTCTGCTATAATACAAAAGCCGCCTGTTTCACAACAGGCGGCAAGGCGCTGCACACAACGGCAGGCGGTTGGCCACACTTCCGTAAAGGAGGTGAGACCATGCGTTTTACATTGACTTTTTATGTTGGCCGCAAGACCATCACAATCAGCATTGTTGTAAAAAGCAAGAACCGCCACTCGGCAAAGTGACGGCTCTTAGGGTAAAAACCTAAAACCTCATTTTTGATCGGGCCAACCGCTTGTCGCAGCGCCTTTTCTATAGTTATTATACCCCACTGCCGCGGCCATGTCAAGCGTGCCTTGCACCCCGCGGCATTTCGTGCTACAATAGACGTACCATTAAAAAACAAAGGACGAAAAACAATGAGTGCGATTTTAGCAGTATGCGGTGATACCTTCTGCGCCATGGTCAGCGATGGCCGCTATGTCGAGGAACCCATCACCGGCGAAAAGCCCCATATCCTCAAAAACGACCTGCCCAAGGTCCGCAAGATCAACCGCAACGTCGTGGTCGGTTTTGCGGGCGACACGCTGGCCGCCGTGCAGATCATCAACGCGGTGGACGAGTACCAGACCCAGTACCTGACGCTGGAGAAGGTCGTCAAGATCCTTCGCGAGAAGGCCGCCACGGTCTCGGTGCAGCCGGTGGGCGTGCGGCTCATCGTGGGTGGGCGCAACCGCAAGGGTGTGTTCACCATGACGATGATGGGCAGCGTTGACGGCTACGAGCCGCAGACCCAGGCCGCCCGCAAGGGTGCCTACCTCATCGAGGGTGCCTGCTCCCACACCGACGTGGCCCCCTGGCTCGAGGAGGAGGTCAAGCCGCAGGCCGCCAACTGGCACAGCCTGGACGATGTGGCCCATACGCTGGACGGCTGCATTGCCAAGATGGCCAAGCTCGACAAGAGCATCAATACCACGTATTTCCGTCAGCTTGTAATGTGAATTTGACGATAAAAGGAGAAAAGCTATTATGAAAATCGCTCTGATCAATGAGAACAGCCAGGCCGCCAAGAACGCCCTGATCGAGGCCACCCTGCGCAAGGTCGTCGAGCCGATGGGCCACGAGGTCGTCAACTACGGCATGTATGCCGCCGACGATGCCGCCCAGCTGACCTACGTTCAGAACGGCATCCTGGCCGCTGTGCTGCTGAACTCCGGCGCTGCGGACTACGTCATCACCGGCTGCGGCACCGGTGAGGGCGCTATGCTGGCCCTGAACAGCTTCCCCGGCGTCATCTGCGGCCACGTCGAGGACCCCGTTGACGCTTACACCTTTGCCCATGTCAACGACGGCAACGCTGTGGCTCTGCCCTTCGCCAAGGGCTTCGGCTGGGGCGGCGAGCTGAACCTCGAGTACATCTTCGAGAAGTTGTTCGGCTTCGGCCACGGCCAGGGCTACCCCAAGGAGCGCGTTGTCCCCGAGCAGCGCAACAAGAAGATCCTGGACGGCGTGCGCGCCATTGCTTTCCGCGACCTGTCCGACATCCTGAAGGATCTGGACCGCGACCTCGTCAAGGGCGCCTTCGCCGGTGAGCACTTTACCGAGAACTTCTTCCCCGCCTGCAAGGACGAGAAGCTGGCCGCCACCGTCAAGGAACTGATGGCGTAAGCCCTGCCGTAAAATAAAAGAACTGCCGACTCCCGACAAGCTGTAGGGGTCGATGCTTGCATCGACCCGCCAGTTGCCGGGAGTCGGCTTTTTATTTGTGTTACTGCATATTCGTAGGGGGCGGCGTCCTCGACGCCCCGCGTGGCCGCTTGGGAATGACCGGGTCGTCCGTCAGACCTAACAAATAATCCGTGGTTGTATTGTACAACTTGGCAAGTTGAATCAAAATGTCGGTGGGAATGTCCCGCAGGCCCTGTTCGTAGCGGAAATACTGCGGTTGAGGCATGCCAAGATATTCTGCAAGTTTCTGCTGGGTCAGGTCGTGGTCCTCGCGCATGTCCCGCAGACGGGGATAGTAAGCCATAGCATTGCTCCTCGATAACTAATTGGTTATATTGACAATACTATGGATTTGTGCTATCTTGTCTATGTAATATCCGTTTGGTTATAAAAGAATAAAAGAAAACTGCGCCCCCATGGAGGACGCAGTCACGGCGTGTCACGCAGACCTAAGAAATAATCGCTGGAAACGTGATACAGTTCGCACAGTTTAATAAGATGGTGGATCGGCAGTTCATTTGCGCCGCGCTCATAGCGGGCGTACATTGTTTGTGATGTACCAAGTTTTGCGGCGACTTGTGCCTGAGTCAGGTCGGCGTCCTCCCGCAAGTCGCGCATACGGCGGATGTAGTCCATAGAAATTTTCCCTTTGCAAAACGCAATTTTCTATTAGAATATGGTAACACAGAGGGATTATTCTACTTGACTTTAGTAAAGATGTTTACTATAATGGCAATACAGTCAAAAACTATGTGCGACGGTTGATAAGTACCTGCGGGGTGCAGGCCGCCACCGCGCGGACGGTAAAGAACAGGGGTTGTTGCATGTGAAACGATGGATCAAGAAATTTGCGGCGGCCATAGCGGCACTATGCGTTTTATTCTGCACTATGCCGCTGGGCGGTGTAACTGCGTATGCGGCTAGCTCCTATGATGGCGCTGCTGCGGCGCAGTACGCACTGGCGAACTACACCAACAGCAAGTGGGCGGGGGACAAACTGTGTGCATCCTTTGGCTCGGATTGTCTTGTCAACGGCGGAAAGTTGACAGCAATCGGCAGCGGCAGTGCCAGCACGACTACCCTGCGAAAACTGCTACTGAACACCGGACTGTTTACTGAGTATAAGGTGACAACAGACGGTAACTACGTGTATGAAAGCGACAACAGCGGCCATTTTGCGCCCGGGGATATTATGGTCGTCCAAGATGCAAAAAACGCCAGTAATTATGTGCATACATTTGTAATTACCAGCATCCGCAAAGGAACATACTCCAAGGGCAGGAATGTTGTGTGGGCAGTTTGGGCATCTCCAAGACCAACCGACAAAAGCGGCAATTTTGTTGAGGGAGAATACCTGGGCAGCTATGCAGGACAGGGGCAGAATATTGCAAACGGCGTCGGCACATTATATGTGCTCCACTATAACGGCGGTACGATTATTAATCCGACCCCGACGCCCAGCGTGGATGCAATCACGTTTAACGATGTCTATGCAGATTCCATTACCGAAACTACCGCCCATGTACAGGCGGATGTGACAAAAAACAGCGCTCTGTCGCAGGTGGGTGTGAAATGGGGCACGACTACGGCCATGACGGAGACGCCGCTCACGGATTCCGTGGCCAATGTATTGACGAAAATCTACTATGATTTTGGTAGCAATGGTTATCCTTCTTTGCAGAAGGGCACAACCTACTACTACCAATTCTTTGCAGTAGACACATCCGGAAAATACTATTACAGCGACCAAAAATCGTTTACAACGTCAGGCGCGGAGACGTATACGATTAAGTTTAAGAATCCATACAGTCTTGAGGTGGTAGATACACGGGAATATGTGCTGGGCAAGCCCTACGGTTCGCTCCCGCAGATGCCGGAAATAAAGGGCAAACGGTTTTTGGGATGGTATAAACCAGGAAATGGAGAGCAGGAAAAAGTAACAGAGGATAGTATTGTTGAAAAACTGCAATATGATACGCTTTATTACTTTTATCAGGATATCGACTATTGTGTGACCCTAGATGCAAACGGCGGTACAGTCAGTACGGACAAAGTTTATGTCCAATACGGCAGTAATTACCGGAGCTTGCCCACGCCGGAGCGCAAAGGCTATGTATTTGCAGGCTGGCGCCTAAAAACGGCGGACGTTGATACGATTATAGCCGATGATGATGAAGTGACCGTTGCGGAAGACCACACCCTTACCGCAGAGTGGACAGCGAAACAATACGGCATAAAGTTGAATCCTTGGGGCGGAAATGTCTCAACGAATTATATTACTGCAACGTATGGATCCTCTGAATATTTCGACATGGCCTGGGATTTGCCGACACAAACAGGGTACACTTTCAATGGTTGGTACACAAGTGCGAACAGTGTCGGCATCAAGGTTTACGACGGTGATGGTTACGCCGTAAACGACGGCACCTATTGGGAAGACGGCATCTTTGTATATGACGGTGAAGATGTTGATAATGCTGTTGGCAATACTTTGTATCTGTACGCCGGTTGGATTCCCAACAAGTACGATGTGACTTTTGACCCTGTAGGCGGCACCGTTCAGGTGCGAAAAAAGACAGTTTCTTTTGGTCAGCTTTACGGCTCCTTGCCAACTCCCATAAGAGAGGGATATAAGTTCGAAAGCTGGTACAGCCGGGCAGACTACGTGAGTGATTCAAAATGTACGAATGAAACGCGTGTAGGCATTGACTCCAACCATACTTTATATGCCAAATGGACACCCCTCACTGTCCGCGTCACCTTCGATGTCAACGGCGGCCATGGTTATGATGGCTATGAGACGGGCCGCTATGTGGACTACAACACCGCCTACGGTGTTGCTGGCGAATTGCCTGAACCCGTGTACGAGGGCCACGCCTTCGAGGGCTGGTACACCGAGCCGGAAGGCGGCACGAAGGTGGAAGGCACAACGGTTGTGACCGCGACCACCGACCATACGATCTATGCCCACTGGTCCAAGGCGCGGGACGACCTGCCCCAGATCGTAGCATCGGCCCCGCAGACGGCCCGCATCGGCGGCGAACTGGTCGTGACCGTCAATGTCAAGAACAACCCCGGCATGAGCCTGATGCAGATTAAGCCCACTTTTGACGAGAAAGTTTTGCAGTTGACCGGCGTGACGAACGGCGATGTCTTCCCCGAGGGCACGATCTACACGCCGAACCTTGTCAGCGGCGGTATCCTGGACTGGGAGTACAATGCCAACGTGACCGGCGACGGCACACTGGTGACGCTGACCTTCAAGGTGCTGGATGATGCTGCCGAGGGCGACACTGTCATTCAGGTCAACGCCGTGCCGGAATCTTCCTTCAGCGACGAGATGGAGGAAGTCGACTGGCAGAGCAGCGCACCTGTGACCGTGCAGGTCAACAACATTATCGTAGGCGATGTGAATAATGACGGCAAAGTCAACGGCGCAGACCGCATTGCCCTGCGCAAGTACCTGACGAGCAAGGATTCCATCGCCATCAGCCTGGCCGCTGCCGATGTGAACCAGGACGGCAAGGTCAACGGTGCAGACCGTATTGCCCTGCGCCACATGCTGACCGATATAAAGTGAAAAAGGAGTAACCACCCATGAAGAAATTATTTTCTCTGCTGACAGCGCTGGCCCTGAGCCTGGCGCTGGCGCTGTCAGTCGCGGCGGCGGGCACGCCGACCATTGTGGCAAAGGCCGACAACGACGCGCTCAAGCGCGGCGATACATTCTATGTCACAGTAAGCCTTGACAATAACCCTGGCATCTGCCTGATGCAGGTCGCCGTAGTATTTGACGAAAAAGTGTTTGAGTTTGTGGACGTAGAGAACGGCACCCTTATTACCTCGTCCCTTTATGCGCCCGACCGCGTGAGCGGTGCAAAGCTGGACTGGGAGCCCGGCAAGGATATATTTGGCGATGGCAAGCTGGCCCGCCTGGAGTTCAAAGTGCGTGACGATGCCAAGTTCGGCGAGAGCACAATCAACATCAACTCCGTGCCGGAGTCTTCCTACAACGATTCTATGGTCGAAATCGACTGGAAGAGCAGTGAACCGATTGTCCTGACCGTGAGCCACGAGCATGTCTGGGATGAGGGCACTGTAACAAAGCCCGCTACCTGCGGCGAGAAGGGAGAAAAGACCTACACCTGCACCGTGGAAGGCTGCGACGAGAAAAAAGTCGTCGAAATCCCTGCCACTGGTGAGCACACCCGCGACGACGGTACCATTGTCACTGCACCCACCTGCGGCGAGCCGGGCGTGAAGAAGTTCACCTGCAAAGTCTGCGGCGCTGATCTGGGCACCGAGCCGATCAACCCCACCGGCGAACATACCTGGGGCAACTGGGAGGAAACCCTGGCCCCGACCTGCTCTGCCAAGGGCAGAAAGACCCGCACCTGCACCGTCTGCAGTGCAACCGAGACCGAAGATGTGCCGATGGTCGACCACGCCTGGGACGATGGTAAAGTCACGACCCAGGCAGACAAGGATCAACCCGGCGTGAAGACCTTCACCTGCACTGAATGCGGCGCGACCAAGACCGAGAGCATCCCTGCCCTGGGTGACCACGTCTGGGACGAAGGCACTGTGACCCGTGAACCTACCTGTGCCGAGGAAGGCGTGCGCACCTATACCTGCACGATCTGCGGAGAAACGAAGGAAGAAAGTATCGAGAAGACGACGAACCATGTGTGGAACGACGGCGAGATCACGAAGGCACCCGACTGCATCCATGAGGGGGAGAAGACCTATACCTGCACCCTCTGCAGCGCGACCCGTATCGAGACTGTGGCCGCCACCGGCGAGCACACCTGGGACGAGGGTAAAGTGACGAAGGCCGCCACCTGCGCCGAGGAGGGCGAAAAGACATACACCTGCAAAATCTGCGGCGCGACCAAGGCTGAGAAGATCTCCGCCACCGGCGAGCATATCCGCGACGACGGCACTGTCACCAAGGCGGCTACCTGTCTGGAAGACGGCGTACGGCACTACGTCTGCAAGGTCTGTGACACGGATATGGGGGATGAGGTCATCCCCGCCACCGGCCACACATGGGACGACGGCACTGTGACGACCAAACCCGGCTGTGAGACCGAGGGCGTGAAGACCTACATCTGCAAGACCTGCGGTGCGACGAAAGAGGAGAAACTCTCCGCCCTGGGCCATGACTTTGCCGTGACCGAGACGAAAGCGGCCACCTGCACCGAGGACGGCTACAAGACCCTGACCTGCACCCGCTGCAGCGCCGTGGCAGTCGAGAGCCTGCCCGCTCTGGGCCACAGCTACGATGAAGGCAAAGTTACCACCGCCCCCGCCGTCGGCCAGGAGGGCGTGAAGACCTACACCTGCACGGTCTGCGGCGCGACCCGCACCGAGAGCATTCCTGCGCTGGTTGCCCCGGTTCAAACGAGCACCGCTTCCAGCGAGAGCAACACGTCAGCCCCTGCCACCACGGCAACTCCGCAGGTGCAGTCTGGGCACGCGGCGGTTTACTTTACCTGCACGGCCTGCGGCTACCATAACTGGACGGCCACTGAGGGCGGCTACGCCTGTGACCACTGCGGCGCAGTGACGACCCAGGACCTGAGTGCCTATGCAAACGTGAAGGGCACGCCCACCGCTGCCGTTGACAGCACGGGCGCAGCCGGTGCGGCAGGTGCTGTGCAGTCCGCCAAGGCGCTGAGCGCCATCCCCCAGACCGGCGACGAGATGCCCGTTGCCGCACTGGCTGTTGTCTCACTGGCCGCCCTGCTGGGCCTGGGCGTGACGGCAGTAAAGAAGCGCAAATAATACACAGAGAGACTCCCGGTACACTGTAGAGGTCGATGCCTGCATCGACCCGCCAGCCTGCCGGGAGTTTTTTGCGTGTTTGAATTTTTTCTCAAATTGCCGAAATTTACCGTTGACTAATCCGTTCCCAGATGGTAAAGTAACTATAGGTGCGAATAGCGCCGTGTAGTAAAAATTCAAACAAAGGTGAGGTGGTTGTCACAATGGATACCCCCAGTCCCAGTCCTGTGTACCGATGTATCTTGAATAACGGCAGCCACCACTTTTTTGTCAGGCAAACCAAAGCAAACTGTACGCGAAAATAAGCGCACGGTGTTGCTCTGCTTTGCATTGCCTAAAATTAAATGTGCCTGGCTGCCGCCTGAAAAGGAGGCAGCTTTTTTATGTCTGATACCGCGATCCTGACCCTCCGCACGATGCTGGCCAACCTGGACGATGCCAAAAAGTACCAGAGCCTGCGCGATGTTATGTCCACCCTGCCCGCGCCCGACCTGGCCGCCGTGTTCGAGGACCTCCCGCCCGAGAAGCTCCCCGTGCTGTTCCGCCTGTGTCCCAAGGACCTGGCGGCGGAGATTTTCGCCGAGCTTACCCCCGAGACCCAGCAGGACCTTATCGACGGCCTGACCGATAAGGAGCTGAAGGCCGTTGTGGATGACCTGTTCGTCGATGATGCGACGGATCTGGTCGAGGAAATGCCCGCCAACGTCGTCAAGCGTATTCTGGCGCAGGCAGACCCCGCGACCCGCCGCATGATCAACGAACTGCTCAAATACCCCGAGGACTCCGCCGGCGGCGTGATGACCACCGAGCTGATGGAGCTGCGCCCCGACTGGACGGTGTCGCAGGCTATGTCGGCCATCCGCAAGAACGGCTTTGACAAGGAGACCATCAACAACTGCTACGTCACGGACCGTGACCGCACCCTCATCGGCGTCGTTTCGCTGCGCGCGCTGGTCCTGTCCAAGGACCCCGACAACGAGCTGATCCGCGACATGATGGACGACAATGTCGTCAGCGTCAGCACGACCACCGACCAGGAGGACGTCACCCAGATGTTCGAGAAGTACGGCTACCTGGCCATTCCCGTTGTGGACAACGAGAAGCGCCTGGTCGGTATCGTCACGATTGACGACGCTATCTCGATCATGCAGGACGAGGCCAGCGAAGATATTGCCAAGATGAACGCTATGGGCCCGTCGGACAAGCCTTATTTTAAACAGTCTATGTGGGAGCTGTACAAAAACCGCGCGCCGTGGCTGCTGTTCCTGATGATTTCGTCCACCTTCTCCAGCATGGTCATCCGCGGGTATGAGGATGCCCTCGCCGCCGTGACCGTGCTGACCGCCTACATCCCGATGCTGACCGACGCGGGCGGCAACGCGGGCAGCCAGAGTACCTCCACCATCATCCGCGGCATGGCCGTCGGTGATATTGAGCCGCACGACCTGCCGAAGATTCTGTGGCGCGAATTCCGCATTGCCATCCTCTGCGGCGGCACGCTGGCGCTGTGCAACTTTGCCAAGCTGATCTTCCTGGACGGCATCGCGCCCCCTGTAGCGGCAGTCGTTTGCCTGACGCTGATCTGCACGGTCATCCTGTCCCAGCTCATCGGCGGCCTGCTGCCCGTCATTGCGGAAAAGCTCAACTTTGACCCCGCCGTCATGGCGTCGCCGCTTATCACGACCATTGTCGATACCACGACACTGCTCGTCTACTTCAACATCGCGCGGGTGCTGCTGAAAATTTAAATTTTAGACACCGTGTTCAATATTGTAAATTGTACCGCACCCGGTTGGTGTGGTACAATTTTTTTAGAGAAAAAGCCCCTTGGCCCCCTCTGAGAGGGGGCTCCCGCCGCAGCGGGTGGGGGAGAGAGCTCGCCGCGCCCGAAATATTTCGGGCCACGGCAAGGTTCAACCCTTCCGGCCCTGCGGGGCCACCTCCCCTGCTAGGGGAGGCAAGGGGCAATAGGAGTTTTCATCATGAACATGCAGGATTTTTATACCGGGCACGCTTTTGATGCGTATGAGTTTTTCGGTGCGCATACCTATTTCGGCGGCACGCATTTTGCGGTGTGGGCACCGTCCGCACAGCATATTGCCGTTGAGACCGAGATCGGTACCTTTGATCTGCACCGCACCCAGTCCGCCGTGTGGGAGTGCGACGCCCCCGGCGTGCAAGCGGGGATGGTGTACCAGTATTGGGTGCGCGGCGCGAACGGCCAGAGCGTGGCCCACTGCGACCCCTACGGCACGGCCATGACACTGCGCCCCGACGGACGCAGCATCGTCAGCGATGCCCCCAAGGGCTTTGCCGATGACAAATGGATGCAGGAACGCACAAAATGCTTTGATAAGCCGCTGAATATCTACGAGGTCCACGCCGGCAGCTGGCGGCAGAAGGAGGACGGCAGCTGGTACACCTACGCCGAGCTGGCCGACCTGCTGCCCGCCTACTGCAAGAAGAACGGCTTCACCCATATCGAGCTTATGCCCCTGGCCGAGCACCCGTTTGACGGCAGCTGGGGCTACCAGACCACCGGCTTTTTTGCGCCCACCAGCCGCTACGGCACGCCGGACGAGCTTGTGGAGTTTGTCAACGCCTGCCACAAGCAGGGGATCGGCGTTATCCTGGACTTTGTGCCGGTCCACTTTGCCGTGGATGCCTACGGTTTAAAAGAATTTGACGGTACGCCGCTGTATGAGTACCCCGCCGCCGCGGTGGGCCAGAGCGAGTGGGGCAGCTGCAACTTTATGCACTCCCGCGGTGAGATCCGCTGCTTTATCCAGTCCTGCGCGGACTACTGGCTGCGGGTGTTCCACGCCGACGGCCTGCGCATGGATGCCGTGTCCCGCCTGATCTACTGGCAGGGCGACCCGAACCGCGGCGTCAACGGCTCGACGCTGGAATTCCTGAAGGGCATGAACGCCGGTTTGCAGCAGCGCCACCCCACGGCTATTCTGATCGCCGAGGACTCTACGAGCTTTCCGAAGGTCACGGCCCCCGTCGAGTACGGCGGCCTGGGCTTTGACTACAAGTGGGACCTGGGCTGGATGAACGACACCCTCGACTACTTTAAAAAGACGAGCGACGAGCGGCGCGAGAATCTGGGCAAGCTGACCTTCTCGATGATGTACGCCTGGAACGAGCACTACATCCTGCCGTTCAGCCACGACGAGAACGTCCACGGCAAGGCGACCATCGTGCAAAAAATGTACGGCGAGTACGAGGGCAAGTTCCCGCAGGCGCGGGCGCTCTACCTGTACATGGCCATCCATCCGGGCAAGATGCTTGATTTTATGGGCAACGAATTTGCGCAGCTGCGCGAATTTGACGAGAGCCGCGAGCAGGACTGGATGGTGCTCAAGTACCCGAACCACGACGCCTTCCACCGCTATCGCAGGGCGCTGAATGAGGCGTATCTTGCCAACGAGGCGTTCTGGAGCCGCGAGTACGACCCCGAGGCGTTCCGGTGGCTGGACTGCGCCCACCCCGAGCTGGACGCCTGTGCCATCTGGCGCGACGGCCATGACGGCGCGGTGCTGGCGGCATTCAACTTTGGCGACACGGAGCTGGCCGACTACACGCTGACCCTGCCCCGCGCGGGCAAGCTGACGAAGCTGCTGGACACCGACTGGCAGTGCTTCGGAGGCGGGACCGAGAAGCCGAAGCGGCTGGTCGGCAAGGCCTGCGGGGGTGAATTGAAGCTGACCCTGGCCCCGTTCAGCGGGCAGCTGTTTAAGCTGGTATAACTGCATACAAACAGGCCGCGCCTTTCCCGATACAGGATGGGCGCGGCCTTTTGCTGTACTGTAGGGGCCGGGCATGCCCGACCCGCAGCTTTGCCGCTGCAACCCCTTTCGCGGTAGATTTGTAGGGAGGGGTCTTGACCCCTCCGCGGCGGCCAGAGGGCTGGCCGCCCTACAAGCTCCCGTAAACGGGGAGTGTAGGGGAGGGATTCATCCCTCCCGCGGGGCGTCGGGGACGCCGCCCCCTACAGGCGGAACCCGCAGGCGCTTCTGATGCCGAAAGTGCGCATTGACGTTAAACCCTCCGGGTGGAATGGCTTCCCCCGCGGGGGAAGCTGTCAGCGGCCCCGCCCGCTGACTGATGAGGGGCGAGCCTGCCATTATTGCGTGTTTACGGCTTGCTGCGGCAAGCGCTCCCCTCGTCCGGCCCTGCGGGGCCACCTTCTCCCCCAAGGGGAGAAGGCAAAGAGAAATTCACCGCCCCCAATACTCCTCCACGATCTCCCGTTCCACAAACGGTTCCTTGATTCCGCCGCGCTCTATCGTTGTCTCGTGGCCCTTGCCTAAGATCGCGATAATATCCCCGGGCTGGGCGTGGTCGAGGGCGTAATAGATCGCCTGTCTGCGGTCCGGTATCTCGGCAAACGGCGTGGCCGGGTTGCCAAGGCGCAGCCCGGCGCGGATGTCCGCTAAAATGTGCTCCACGGGCTCGCCGCGGCTGTTATCCTCGGTGATGATGCAGAAATCTGCCAGCCGTGCGCAGACCGACCCCATGCCGAACCGGCGCAGGCGGCTGCGCGCGCCGCCGCAGCCGAACACCGCGACAAGCCGCGTCGGGCGGTAGGCCCGCAGCGTGCGCAGCAGGCACTCGGCGGCGGCCTCGTTGTGGGCGTAGTCGATGACCACCGTGAACGGCGCGTCCAGCGGCACCGGCTCGACCCGCCCGCACACGACGGCCCCGGCCAGCCCGGCATGGATCGCATCCTCACCCGCGCCCAGCACCCGCGCCGCCGTCAGCGCGGCCAGCGCGTTGTACACGCTGAACGCCCCGGGCATGCCCACGGCGTACCGTGCGCCGTCCACGGTAAACGCCGCGCCCAGCCGCCCGCCCGCGCGGGTCAGCGCAAAATCGGCGTCGGCGCGTACATCCGCCGGGCAGCCGATGCCGTAGGTCACGGCACGGCAGGAAAGGCCCTGCATAATTTTCCCCACATGCGGGTCATCATTGTTGAAAACTCCCACGCGGCAGCGGCGGAACAGCGCCCGCTTCCAGAACAGATACTCCGCAAAATCCGCGTGTTCGTCGGGGCCGATGTGGTCGGGCGACAGGTTCGTGAACACCCCCACCGCAAATTCGATCTCCGCCGCGCGGTCAAATTTCAGCCCGAGGCTCGAAACCTCCATGACGCAGGTGTCGCAGCCGTCGTCGGCCATGCGGCGCAAAAGCAGCTGCAGATCGCAGCTTTCCGGCGTTGTATGGTTCAAATCATGCCGATGCCCGGGCCAGCAGACGCCGTTGGTGCCCACCAGCCCGACCCGCCGCCCGTCGGCCTGCAAAACGGCTGCCAGCAGGTGGGCCGTCGTCGTCTTGCCCTTCGTGCCGGTCACGCCGATCATCGTCATGGCGCGGGCCGGTTCGCCGTAGAGCCGCGCGGCCAGCGCCGCCATGGCCCGCCGCGGGTCGCCCGCCAGCAGCACGGCACACCCGGCGGGCAGGCCGGGCACATCATGGGTGCAGAGCACCGCCGCGGCCCCGGCAGCGACGGCCTGCGCCGCAAAGTCGTGGCCGTCGGCGTGCCGCCCGGGCAGACAGACGAACAGCGCCCCCGGCCCGGCACAGCGGGAGTCACAGCAGACGGACGTGATTTCGGTCAGGGCATCGCCGCGCAGAAGCCGACAGCCGGTGTTTTGGGTAAGCCGCCGCAGGTCCATTCAGCATCACGCTCCAAAAAATTGCTCATACCAGATCAAAAAGCTGTATACGCACCAGATCTGCCGCCAGCAGTCGCCGCCGTGCAGGTGCTGGTTCAACATACTATGCAGCGCGCGCGGGTCAAAGAACTCCGCCGCTGCCGGGCGGCTGAACACGGCCCGCACCCGGCTGGTGTAGGGCTCCTGCCGCAGCCAGTCCCGCACCGGCACAGGAAAGCCGAGCTTTTTGCGCGCGGCGCTGGCGGCGGGCAGCGTGCGTGCCGCGGCCCGGCGCAGGGCAATTTTCGTCGTGCGCGCGTCGGCCTTGGCGGCAGCGGGCAGCGCGGCGGCCAGCGCCCAGACCTCCCGGTCCAGAAACGGCACCCGCAGCTCCAAACTGTGCGCCATGCTCATCTTGTCGGCCTTGAGCAGGATGTCCCCGGCCAGCCACAAATTTAAATCCACCTGCTGCATCCGGGTCACGGGGTCCAGTCCCTCGGTGGCGTCCCAGATGGCCTCGGTCAAAAACATCGGGTCGCCGTCCCCGGCGTAATCCGCCAGCAGGCGGCGCTTCTCGCGCTCATTGAACAGGGCCGTGGGGCCGAAATACCGCTCCTCCAGGCTCATGCCGCGCCGCACGAGAAAGTTCACCCCGCGCGCGGGCGGCAGCAGCGACGCCGCCGCCCCCAGCCCGGCCCGCAGCCAGGGCGGCAGGCGGTCATACCACCGCGCCGTGAAGGGGTCGCGGTAGATGTTGTACCCGCCGAACAGCTCGTCCGCGCCCTCGCCCGAGAGCACGACCTTGACGTCCTTCGCGGCCTCGCGGTTCAAAAAGTAGAGGGCCACGGCGGCAGCGTCAGCCAGCGGCTCGTCCATGTGGTACTGTACGGCGGGCACGGCGTCCCAGAACTCGCCGGGGCTGATGCGCCGCACCCGGTTGCGCACGCCGAGGCTGCGTGCCAGCGCCCGGGCGGGGAAGGACTCGTCGTACTTCGGCTCGGCGTAGCTGATCGTGTAGGTGCGCGCGGGGCGGGCCAGCGCGGTCAGGTAGGCCGAGTCCACGCCGCCCGACAGGAACCCCGCGACCTCGACGTCGGCGACCTTGTGCGCCGCCGCACTGCCGCGCAGGACTTCTTCGATCTCGGCAGGGGAGACCGGCGCGTCGCCGGGCAGGAAGGCAGGCTGCACCCACCGCGTCGTGCGGACGATGCCGTCGGAGAACTCGAGAAAATGCCCGGGCAGCAGCTTCTGCACGCCCGCAAAAAACGTGTCCCGCCCCGGGGAATACTGGCAGGACAGGTAGAGCGGCAGCTGCGCGGTGTTGAGCCGCTTGGCAAACGACGGGTGGTCTAAAAACGCCTTGATCTCGCTGGCGAAAAGCAGCGTGCCGTCGGCGCAGCGGCAGTAGTACAGCGGTTTGATGCCGAACATATCCCGCGCACAGAACAGCACCCCGGCGCGGCGGTCCCACAGCGCAAACGCGAACATCCCGCGCAGCCGGGGCAGCAGCTCGCGGCCCCACTGCTCCCACCCGTGCAGCAGGACCTCGGTGTCGGTGCGGGTGGCAAAGGTGTGGCCCAGCGCCGTCAGCTCGGCGGTCAGCGCACGGTAGTTGTAGATTTCGCCGTTGAAAACGACGACTAAGTTTTTATCCTCACTGTACAGCGGCTGTGCGCCGCCCTCTAAGTCGATGATGGCCAGACGGCAGTGGCCGAGCGCCGCGGGCCCCTCCACAAAGGTGCCCTGCCCGTCGGGGCCGCGGTGGGCAATGCGCGCCAGCATGGGGGCCAGCGCCGCTGCGTTCGCTGCGCCGTGCCCCGCGATAAAGCCTGCGATTCCGCACATGATTTTGCGTCCTTTCCCGGCAGTGCAACCTGCCGTTACTGCTTTGTCAGCTTAACTTGCTGGTATTTTACCATGTTCTGTGGTAGAATCATGTCAGAAAAAAGAGGAAAGAGGGCGAGCGTATGACACTGGGGCAGAATATCCAGAATGCGCGCAGGGCGCAGGGGCTGAGCCAGGAGGCACTGGCTGAAAAAATCGGCGTCAGCCGCCAGGCGCTGGGCAAATGGGAGAAGGATACCGCCCTGCCCGGGCTGGACAATCTGCAGGCGCTGGCTGCGGCGCTGGGCATCGGCGTGGACGCACTGCTGGGCGCGGAGAACGCCGACCCCGCCGTGCCCGCCGTGACGCTGGACGCGCTGCGGGACCTGCTGGCCGCCCGCGATGCCGAGGAAAAGCGCCGCCGCCGCTTGTGGGGCTGTGCCGGGGGCGCGGCGTTCATCGTACTGGCCGGGCTGCTGGCGGGCGTGGCGCTGCAATATGAGCGGCAGATCAGCGCGCTGAACCAGAACTATGCGGCCATCCAGTCCAGCTACGCCGCCCAGCAGGCGGAGCTGTCGGCGCAGATTTCGGAATTGCAGGACGCCGTCCGGATGGGCGAGGCCACGGTTCTGGACTGGCGCTGGATGCCCGTGGACAAGCTGCACCGGGACGCCGATAAAAGCTGGATGCCCGTGCAGGTGCAGGTCACGCCCCGCACGACCCGCGACGGTGCGACGGCCCGGCTGGCTGTGCGCTGCGGGGACGATACGCAGCTGTACGAAATGACCGCCGCGCCCGACGGCAGCTTTGCGGCGGACGGTATCGTTTTTACGGTGGGCAGCACCTATGAATTGAGCGTGCAGTGGACGGCTGACGGCGTGACCACCAACGAGACGCTGGGGACCGTGGATTTCAACGACGAGATGACCGAGCCGCAGATCATCTGGGGCGCGGCGGGCAGCAGCCTGGACTTTGGGTATTTCGTGCAGCGGGTCGGCAATAAGCAGTACCGCCTGACCCTGACCTGCTACCCTGTGGAGGTGCAGGTGGACGCCCCGCCGTGGATGCAGCCTGCGCAGGTGGAAATCGACCTGCGCCTGAACGGCGACGCCGGGGAGCCGACAGCCACCGCCGTACTGGATTGCGAGGGCGAGTCCAGCTATGGCAATTCCTCCCGCATCGAGAGCGTCTGGAACGGCACATTCTACAGCGATGACGTGGTAAACGGCTGGGAGTACGACGGCGAGACGCTGCCGAAGTACGTTGTGCGTGTGACAGACACGAATGGAGATGTCTGGACAGAGGAAATGCCGCTGAGCAAACGGTGACCTGTAGGGGCCGGGCATGCCCGGCCCGGAGGTTTGCCATTGCAACCCCTTTCATGGTTTGCTTTGTAGGGAGGGGGCTTGACCCCTCCGCGGGGCGTCGAGGACGCCGCCCCCTACAGTGGCAACCCGGAAGCTTTATTGTTGTCGCTAACGTCCGCGGCGGCCAGAGGGCTGGCCGCCCTACGACATGCCCATTCACACAATCACTACATAATTTCCCCCCTGCCGCATACACTTACGGCAGGGGGGATTTGTATGCCGCGGATGCTGCCGGTGCTGCTGGGCGGGGATGCCAATGTCTACGGCATGGCCCGCAGCTTTTATGAATGCTATGGCGTGCGCAGCCTGGCCGTCTGCCGCCGCGCCCTGCCCGCGCTGGCCCACAGCCGTCTGGTGCGGGTCGCCGTGCAGGACCCGGCGTTCGGGCAGGACCACGTCTTTACGGCCACGCTGCTGGGGCTGGCGGCGCAGTACCCCGGCGTGCCCAAAATTCTCATCTCCTGCGCCGACGACTACACGGCCCTGCTGGCCCGCCATGCCGACGCGCTGCGTGGGGCGTACCGCTTTGCCTGCCCGCCGCCCGCGGCGCTGCATCTGGCCGATAAGCGGCAGTTTGCTGCGGCCTGCCGCGCCGCGGGGCTGCGCACACCGCAGACCGTGACGCTGTGCCCGGCGGACGCCCTGCCGCCGCTGCCGTTTGGCTGGCCTGTCATCGCCAAGCCCGCGGACCAGGCGGCCTACGCCCGCTGCGATTTCCCGGGGCGGCGCAAGGTGTATCTCGTTCAGGACGCCGCCCGGCTGCGGGAACTCCTTGCCGCCGCGGCGCGGGGCGGCTATTTTGGCAGCTGGCTCGTGCAGGAGTACATCCCCGGCCCGGACACGCGGCTCGGGGTCGTCAACGCCTACTGCGCGGCGGACGGCAGTGTGCCGTGGCTTGTGCAGGGCCAGCCCCTTTTGCAGGAGCGCACGCCCGAGGGCACCGGCAACTACGCCGCCGTGCTGGTGGAGCCGTCCCGGCAGGACGCGGCGCTGCTGGATGCCCTGCGCGGCCTTTTGCAGGCGGCGGGCTGGCACGGCTTTGCCAATTTTGATTTGAAGTATGACCGCCGCGGTGAGCCGGTTTTATTTGAGCTGAACCCCCGGCAGGGCCGCGCGTCCTATTTTTGCGACGCCGCGAACGCACCGCTGGCCGTGCCGCCGGTGCAGGACCTGCTGTACGGCGGGCCGGTCACGCCGCCGACGCTGCGCCCCGCCGTCTGGTACACCGCGCCGTGGTACGCCGTGCGCCGCGCCTGCCCGAACAGGCTTGCCCTGCGCCGTGCCGACACCCTGCGGCGGCGTGGCCGTGGCCGCGCCCATCTGCTGGCAGCAGGGGAGGGGCTGCGGCGCAGCGTATGGTTTGCGGCAAGGCAGGCGGGCTATTGCCGCAAGCTCCCCGGGTCGTCGGGGACGCCGACCCCTACGCCGTAGGGGCGGATTCCATATCCGCCCGCAGGGTCAGCGCTGCCGCAGGCTCCCCGGTTCGATGCGAGCATCGACCCCTACGCTGTAGGGGCGAGCATTGCTCGCCCGTGCCCGTTCCCGCCGCCGCAGACATCCCGGGTCGTCGAGGACGCCGACCCCTACGTTTTCACAAGGAGGGCAAACACATGTGCGGCATCGTCGGCTTTACCGCGCCCGGGCAGGACCCGGCGGCGGCCAAACAAATCGTGCAGGGCATGGCGGACCTCATCCGTCACCGCGGCCCCGACGGCGAGGGCTGCTACGCCGACGGCACCGCGGCGCTCGGGCATCGGCGGCTGTCGGTCATTGATCTGGCGGGCGGCGGCCAACCGATGCTCAATGAGGACGGCACGCTGGTGGTCGTGTTCAACGGCGAAATTTACAACTACAAGACCCTGCGCGCCCGATTGCAGCAGCGCGGCCACACGTTTGCCACGGATTCCGACACCGAGGTCCTGCTCCACGGGTATGAGGAATGGGGCCGCGACCTGCCCTGCCGCCTGCGCGGGATGTTCGCGTTTGCGGTGTGGGACCGCACCCGCGGCACGCTGTTCTGTGCGCGGGACCTGTTCGGCATCAAGCCGCTCTGCTATTATAAAAAGGGCGAGACGCTGCTCTTTGCCAGCGAGATCAAGGCGTTTCTGGCTCACCCGGCCTTTGAAAAGCGCCTGAACGAGGCCCGTCTGCCCGATTGGCTGAGCATGGAGTACCTGCCCGACGCCGAGACGCTGTTCACCGGCGTTTATGAGCTGCCGCCCGCCCATACGCTGACCTGGCAGGCGGGCCGGGTCACGCTGGCCCGCTATGCCGCGCCGCGGTTCCGGGCAAAGCGGGGGCGCAGTCTGCGGGCTTGGGCGCGTGAGATCGGAGACGCTGTCGCCGAGAGCGCCGATGCCCACCGCATTGCCGATGTCGAGGTCGGCTGCTTTTTGTCGGGCGGGGTGGACTCGTCGCTCATCACCTGCGAGATGGCCCGCCGCCAGCCCGCCGTGCAGTGCTTCTCGGTGGGCTACGCCGAGGAAGCGTATTCCGAGCTGCCTGCCGCCCGTGCCGCGGCGCAGGCGCTGGGCGTGCCGCTGACCGAAACCACCGTGACCGCGGATGATTTTTTTGCGGCGAACCGCGCCATTCAGTGGTATCTGGACGAGCCGATGCCCAACCCTGCGGAGGTGCCACTGTATTTCCTGTGCAGGACGGCGCGGCAGCGGGTCAAGGTCGTGCTCTCGGGCGAGGGTGCGGATGAGCTGTTCGGCGGCTATCCGCTGTACCGGCAGGCCGTCTGGGCCGAGCGCTGGCAGAAAATGCCCCGGGCCGTGCGGCGGGCGCTGGCGGCCCTGCTGCCCGGCTGCGGCCTGCTGCACCGGGGCGCACTGCCGCGCTGGCAGCGGTCCGCCCGGGCCAACTATGTCTTTGAAACAACGCAGGAGCGCGATAAATATTTGAAGCGCGACTACTGCGCCCCGACCCCCGCGCAGCGCTGCAAGCCCTATTTTGACGCGGTGCGCGGGCTGGATGAGCCGACGGCGGTGCAGTGGGTCGATTGGCAGACCTGGCTGCCGCGGGACATCCTGCGCAAGGCGGACCGCATGAGCATGGCCCACAGCCTGGAGCTGCGGGTGCCGTTCTTGGACCGGCAGGTGCTGGCCGCGGCGCAGGCCCTGCCCCGGCGGTACCGCTGCACCGGGCGGCGCGGAAAAATCGCCCTGCGCGCCGCCGCGGCCCGCCGCCTGCCGCCCCAACTGGCCGACGCGCCGAAGCGCGGCTTCCCCGTGCCGCTGGCGGACTGGCTGCGGCAGGAGAAATATTACGCGCTGGTCAAGGCCAAGCTCACCGGCCCGGCAGCCGAGCGCTTTTTTGACACGGGTGCGCTCTGCGTCCTGCTGGACGCCCACCGTGCGGGAAAAACCAACGCTATGACGAAGCTCTGGGCGTTTTACTGCTTTATTGAGTGGTATGAGGTGTATTTCACGGGAAAAATCCCGCCGGATTTGTAAAAAAGTTTTTGCAAAATGCTTGACAACCCGGCTCTCCGTTGCTATAATATCTTACGCAGTATGTCCCTCGCGGACATGAACCCGCAATAAGCGCCCGTAGCTCAGCTGGATAGAGCAACTGCCTTCTAAGCAGTGGGCCGGGGGTTCGAGTCCCTTCGGGCGCATTATGTGGTGCCTATGGCGCAGTTGGTTAGCGCGCCAGATTGTGGCTCTGGAGGCCGAGAGTTCGAATCTCTCTAGGCACCCCACCAAAGACCGTACAGGCGCGTTCCTGCACGGCCTTTTCTTTTATAATGGGTCGTCGCCAAGTGGTAAGGCACGGGACTTTGACTCCCGCATTCGTGAGTTCGAACCTCGCCGACCCAACCACAGCTCATCCTGCATGAATGTGCAGGGTGAGCTTTTTGTTTTGTAGGGGCGACCAATGGTCGCCCTTTTATTTTGCTCATTTGCCACCCCTCTGCCGTTTCACGACTGCTCACCTCAATGGTCATACAGCAGTGGCAATATTACACATTAATTTTTAAAACTCCAAAATTTTTGTTTTTTTTATCAATTATGGATAAATCAAAAAAACAATGCAAATAATATTTAACACAAATATAAATTTATTTTGGAGGAAAAGCGATGAAAGCAACAGGAATTGTAAGAAGAATAGATGACTTGGGAAGAATAGTAATACCAAAGGAAATACGACGCACACTGCGTATTCGTGAGGGCGACCCGTCACTGATAACATTGACACCGTTCGAAAAGTTCCAAATAGCTGTGGAGAAACTAAGCTCACGGCTTGGAAAATAACAAAAAGGAGTCAATGAAAATGAAAGAAACACTATTTGAACGGATGGGCGGCACTTACCGCAAAGAGGGCAACTATCTCCTGCCGAATGTTGCTGCGCCCGAGCAGCCCACCTTTGGACCTTTCGGTCAGTGGCACTACGCCTATATCCGAAAGCACGATAAAATACTTTTCAGCAGTCTGTGGCTTTCGGGCGAGCTAAACGCCTACATAGAAAACATCGACCGAAAAGCCGATGAAATGTTCTCTCAGCTTGTACGCGACATAGCGAAAAACGAAAATGTCACCGAGCGCCTAAAAGCCACCGACCAAATGGAATGGGTGCGCCGAATGAACAGTATCCGCCGCCGCGCAGAGGAGATAGTCAATGAGGAATTGATTTTGAGATAGTGATATGTGGAATATTAAAGCACTCCCCGTACTTCATAAGAGGTACGGGGAGTGTGTGTTGAAGAAAATAAAATAATGTGGTACAATTTACTCGGCAAAGTTAAAGGTAGGGAGAAATCTTAAATGGGAACGATTGATTACAATAAAAGAGCTGAACACTTGGCAAAGGAGCTGCTGGGGAAAACAATAATATACAAGAATAAGTATAGTGATGAGCTTAAATATATGATTACTGTAACCGAAGCTTATCCCTTTGATGAAACAGAAGCAATCAGCTATGTAAATAAATACAAAAGCGGCAAAGGACACGACGCTTTAATCGGGGAAGATAAAATTGGGACTTGCTTTGTCTACGGAGGAATGCTGCACATAGTCTGCAAAGGCGGAATGAAAAAGCGGGATGACGGGACGGAAGAATACAGATGCGATAATATCCTGATTCGCGGAGCAATCAAGATTGATAATGATAAATTAAAACCGGAATGCGATACTCTGAATTTCGCGACAGGCAGACCGTATGTACTTTGTCATGATATACTTAAGGTTACATTAAATCAATTCAAGATAAATCAGAGCGACGGGAATAGTTCTTCGGGCGTGACAATCGACGACTATAAAAGCTATGCTGACAAAAATATCAAATCGTGCAAACGGGTAAATATCAATAATGATTCAAAACTCAGGTTTTATATTGATAAAGACTGCATTTTGAAAGAGGTATAGACCGCACTTGTACATATTTAAGTTCTCAAAAAGGCTTCGGGAAAGCGCCCTGAAGCCTTTTGACATTATTCTGACTTGCTGTTAATTGTCCTTCCGAAAAGCACCTTTTCCTCGATAAGCGAAACGGCAAGGTGCACTACCATACCGAAGCCGAACATCAAAATTATCGTGTTCATCGTAAATGTGATTACACCTGCGCGGTACAGGATATAGAAAACACCGTAGTAGCCGAGGTTGATAATAAGAGAATTGACGGCATTATAGCCCGTTTTTCCAAGTCCTACAAAGATGTTATCAATAATAGCGCAGCCGGCATACGCAATATAAAACGGAACGAGCTTTATAACGATACCGAAAATCTCTCCTGCATTCTCAAGCCCCTGCGCATAGCGGAAGAACGGTGTCCATGTGGGAATGGTAACCACCCAAAGCATCGCACTTGCAGCAGCAATAAAGTAATAGTTGAATTTACGCAGCTCCTTGTACCCGTCCTTGCAGTCCGAGCGAATAACCTCGGCAAGAGCTGTTATAGGAATAAGCAGCCAACCCCAGATAAAATTATTTGCTATCCAATAGTTGCCC
>OJOV01001210.1_pt1 | contig 22380 bp, 15 predicted proteins | sample 1598281 | NCBI WGS metagenome assembly OJOV01 (sample SAMN03922469, study PRJEB24848) | human gut metagenome | isolation source: stool sample | host: Homo sapiens | place: Germany | collected 2010-11
GCGATGGAGACTGCCGGAAAAGACGATATGCCGGAGGACGCCGAGCGCAAGGGGCTGGGCACCCCCGCCACCCGCGCCGGAATTTTAGAGAAATTGGTGTCCACCGGCTTCCTGGAACGCAAAAAGAGCAAGAAAACCGTGCAGCTTTTGCCGTCCCACGATGCCATTTCCCTGATTACCGTCCTGCCGGAGCAACTGCAATCCCCGCTGCTGACCGCTGAGTGGGAGTACCGGCTGGGCGAGATCGAGCGCGGCGAGCTGGCCCCGGAGGACTTCATGGCTGAGATCACCGCCATGCTGAAGGAGCTGGTGGGAACTTATCAGGTCATCAAGGGCAGCGAGTACCTGTTTGCCCCGCCCCGCGAGGTGGTGGGCAAATGCCCCCGCTGCGGCGGTGAAATTGCAGAAATGCAAAAAGGCTTCTTCTGTCAGGACCAATCTTGCAAATTTGCGATCTGGAAGAACAACAACTGGTGGGCAGCGAAGCGCAAACAACCCACCAAGGCCATTGTGGCGGCGCTGCTGAAAGATGGCCGCGCCCATGTGACCGGGCTGTACTCCGAGAAAAGCGGCAAGACCTACGACGCCACCGTGGTGCTGGAAGATACCGGTCAGTACGTCAACTTCAAGCTGGAATTTGACCGGCAGAAAGGCGGCGGCAAATGAAACTGAGTTTGTATGAACAGGAAACGATTATCCTCTACAACCAGGCCGAGGCCACCGCCGAGGTCTATTCCCACGACCCGCGCCTGCTGGAAAAGCTGCGGCGGCTGGCGGAAAAATACCCGGACCAGATCGTGAAAATGGACCGTCAGACCTTTACGGTGCCCAAACGCTGCGTATCGGTGCGGGAGCCGTACAGCGCCGAGCGCCGCAAGGCCGCCAGCGAACGGGCCAAGGCCGCCGGGTACAAACCACCCGTCCCGAAAGCGGGCGGCAAGTAAGCATGGGCGAGAGCGTCTTTGAAGTCGTAAAACAGTCCGTCACAGCCAGAGAGGCGGCGGAGCTTTACGGCATCGCAGTGGGGCGCGGCGGTATGGCCTGCTGCCCCTTCCACGATGACCGCCACCCCAGCATGAAGGTGGACACCCGTTTCCACTGTTTTGGCTGCGGCGCAGACGGCGATGTGATCGACTTCACCGCCCGGCTCTATGACCTGTCCCCCAAGGGGGCCGCTGAAAAGCTGGCCCAGGATTTTGGCCTTTCTTATGACAGCAAGGCCCCGATCCGGCGAAGTTATGTCCGGCAGAAAACCGAGGCGCAGGTGCGGAAAGAAAAACGAGAACACGGCTGGCGCGTCCTGACGGACTACTATCACTTGCTCCGAAAATGGGAGGCCGACTATTCCCCCAAGACGGCGGACGAGGACCCGCACCCGCGCTTTTTGGAGGCCGTCCAAAAAAAAGACTACATGGGCTATCTGCTGGACACCTTTCTCGACAGCAGCACCGAGGAACAGGACCAGTGGATCGCAGAACACACCGCTGAAATTTCGGCCATAGAAGGGAGAGTGAACATCATGGCTGACAAACCCACCAACCGGGAACGGTTGCAGCAAATCACGGCGGGCATTGAACAGGGCATCAAGGAGCTGTTCGAGAGCGAAAAGTATATGCGCTACCTGTCTGTGATGTCCCGGTTCCACCGCTATTCCGTCAACAACACCATGCTCATCTATATGCAGAAGCCGGACGCCACGCTGGTAGCCGGATATAACAAGTGGAAAAATCAGTTTGAGCGCCATGTGAAAAAGGGTGAGCATGGTATTACCATCATCGCGCCCACGCCGTTCAAGAAAAAGATCGAGGAACAGAAGTTGGACCCGGACACCAAAGCCCCCATCCTGGATGCAGAGGGCAAGGCGGTCATGGAGGAACGGGAAGTTGAGATCCCCATGTTCCGCCCGGTGAAGGTGTTTGATGTGAGCCAGACGGACGGCAAGCCCCTGCCGGAGCTGGCGTCCTCCCTGTCCGGGAATGTCCAGAACTACGAGGCTTTCATGGAGGCCCTGCGCCGGTCCGCGCCGGTGCCGCTCTCCGTGGAGCCGATGGCCGCCAACATGGACGGGTATTTCTCGCCGGACCAGCAGCGCATCGCCATCCGGGCAGGCATGAGCGAGGTGCAGACCGTTTCCGCCGCCGTCCATGAGATCGCCCACAGCAAGCTGCACAACTACGCCAAGGCCCAGGAGGAAGCGGCCAGGGCCGGTGATAAGGAGCCGCCCAAGAAGAAAGACCGCAACACCGAGGAGGTGGAGGCCGAGAGCATTTCCTATGCCGTCTGCCAGTATTACGGTATCCAGACCGGCGAGAACAGCTTCGGCTACATCGCCAACTGGAGCCAGGGTAAGGAGCTGCCGGAGCTGCGGGCCAGTCTGGAGACCATCAACAAGGCGGCCGGGGAACTGATCGCGGACATTGACCGGCACTATAAGGTTATCTGCAAGGAGCGCTGTATTGACCTGGCCGCCCAGTCGGAACAGACAGTGCCGCAGCAGGAAGCCGCATCGGAGGCGGAGGTCCCCATGCAGGCTCCCGCCCGCCATGCTTACAAGCTCCACAGCAATTTTGAGCGTACCTCACCGGCAGACAGTACCTATATCCAGGAATATACCGTTGCGGATGATTTATCCCTTATCCCCGGAGAGGTACTTTATGCGGGAACCTATGACGAGTGTGTAAAACTGCACAACGCCCTTCAAGATGGCAGTATGACGGCTGAGCAGGTCAAGGCCCAGGCGCAGGCGGAAAAGCTCTATGAGTTGGACGGACGGCTGTACCTCCACGTCCAGCCCTGTGACGGCGGTTATGACTACACTATCTACGACAAGGGCACAATGCGGGCATTGGACGGCGGCCAGCTGGACGCCCCGGAGCTGCCCCTGTCCACCACCGCGCTGAAAATCTGCGAGATGCACGACATGGGCGGCCAATCCCTTCAGTATGCGCCGCTGTCCATGATCGAAACTTTGCAGGAGGCGGCTGTCCAGCAGATGCAGGCAGCGGCCCAGGCCGCCGCCCCGGAAACTACCATGCTGCCGGACGCCCCGGAGCAGCACCTGGACGAGTACCCCATGCCGGACCCCACGCTGACCCAGGACGATTTGGAAAAGTGCGGCTATCTGGACGGGGACCTTCTGCCCCTCTCCAAAGAGCGGGCCTATGAGCTGATGGAGCGCGACCTGACCGTTTATATCGTCCAGCAGGGTGAGAATCCGGCGATGGCTTTTGATACCACCGACCTGGACGCCTACGACGGGATCTTCGCCGTCACCCGCGAGGAATGGGAGGAAAGCCCGGCTTTCGATGCCCAGGTCAAGGAGCGCATGGACCACCAGCAGGAACGGGAGCAGGCGTTCCTCGATCACAAGGGCGACTGCTTCGCTATTTATCAGGTGAAGCACACCGACGAGTTGCGGGACATCCGCTATGAGGGGCTGGAATGGCTCAAGTCCATCGGGCAGACGGCGCAGCGGGACAACTACAATCTGGTCTACACCGCGCCGCTGCTACCCTCCGATTTGAAGGGCGATACTGCCGAACAGCTTTTTTACCGCTTCAACAATGAACACCCCGCCGACTACCGTCACCCGTCCATGAGCGTCAGCGACATCGTTGCCATCAAGCGGGACGGCAAGGTATCCTGTCACTACTGCGACAGCTTCGGCTTTGCCGAGGTTCCCGGCTTCCTGCCGGACAACCCGCTGAAAAATGCGGAAATGGCCGTGGAGGATGACTACGGCATGATCGACGGCATTCTCAACAACGGCCAGCGGCAGCCGCCCCAACGGGAGTTGCCGGAAAAACGGAAGTCCGTTGTGGAGCAGCTGAAAAGCCAGCCCAAACCCGAACATAAAAAGACAGCGCCCAAAAAGAGCGCGGAAAGGGAGATCTGATATGAACGCTTTGACTTTTGAGGAAACCAACCTGCTGTGCATCTACAACCCCGGCACCCGCCGGGGGGCCATCGAGGCCCTGACCGAGATGCGCGGCCACTTGCAGGCGGACGAGGACGAGCTGCTGGCCCTGACCGACAGTACCCTCGCCAAGCTGCGCGCCATGACCGACGCCGAGTTCGACGAGCTGGAGCTGTACCCGGATTTTGATGAATAACACACTGTTTTGACCCGCAGGGCGGCCACCGTGCCGCCCTGCTTTTATATAAGACCAGGAAGGAGGACAGAATCCCATGCCAACCAAAGCAGAACAATACGCGCAGATGGCCGACCAGGTGGCGCGGCAGCTCACCGGCAGCTGGCAGGAGTGGGCGGGCTTTCTCACCACCGCCGCCCGCCTCTACAAATATCCGTTCCATGAACAGCTGATGATCTACGCCCAGCGCCCGGACGCTACCGCCTGCGCCGAGTACGACCTGTGGAACAACCGCATGGGCCGGTATGTGCGGCGCGGGTCCAAGGGCATCGCCCTGGTGGATGATTCCGGGGACCGGCCCCGACTGCGGTATGTATTCGACATTTCCGACACCGGCACCCGTGAACACTCCCGCACCCCCTGGCTGTGGACGATGAACGAGGAACACACCGCGCCGGTCATGGCGATGCTGGAACGCAACTATGATGTGAGCGGCGGCGACCTGGCCCAGCAGCTGGCCGATGTGGCCGCCAAGCTGGCGGAGGAATACTGGGCCGACCACCGGCGGGATATTCTCCCTATCGTTGACGGTTCCTTTTTGGAGGAGTACGATGAGTACAACATCGAAGTCCAGTTCAAATCCACCGCCGCTGTCAGCATCACCTATGCCCTGATGTCCCGCTGTGGGCTGGAGCCGGAGCAGTATTTCAGCCATGAGGATTTCATGGCGATCTTCGACTTCAACACCCCCGCCACCGTGGGGGCGCTGGGCACGGCGGTCAGCCAGATAAACCAGCAGGTACTGCGGCAGATCGGCGTCACCATCCAGAACTATGAGCGCGCCAAGGGCGCGGAAAGGAGTGCCACACATGGAAAACAACCTGACTTACACGAGGAACGGCGATTACCTGATCCCCGACCTGAAGCTGTCCGAACAGCCGGAGAAGCCCCTGGGCAAGTACGGCAGGATGCGCAAAGCGTACCTGAAGGAACACCGGCCCATCCTCTACAACCAGCTGCTGATGAGCGAGAAGCTGTACCCGCACCTTCGGGAGATCGACGAGACCGCGAACAGCCGTCTGGAGCAGATGATGCCCCGGCTGGCGGAGGCAGCGGGCGCGACGGAGCAGCTGAAAGCCAGCGACCCCATGCAGTGGGTGGGCCTGATGAACACCTGCAAGGCCCAGGCGGAGGAGATCCTGCTGGCGGAACTTATCAACAGCTGACCTTAAACCTGTTCCTCTCCGAAGCGGAACAAATCCATAAAATCGACGAAGCAGAGAGTGTGAAAACGCCCTCTGCTTTTTCTATGCCCAAACCCGCTGCGCAGGCGGAACCTGTGCGCCGGGCGCTGACCCAGGCGGAGATCGACGCCGCCATCCAGGAATGGAACGGCAATATTGAAAGTAAGCACGCGGTTGTCCGCTACATGAAGGACCATGCCCGTGAAAAGGATACCGCCGCCTGGCTGCGGCAGGAGTACGGCGATGATCTCCCGGCCCTGCCTGTGACGGTGGACGGCGCGGCGGGCGACGTGCCCTGGCCCAAGGTGCAGCGCCGGATCGTCCAGCTCATCAAGGAAGATCGGTTCTACACCGAGGCGGAGCAGGACCGATTTGACAACATCGACCCCATCGCCATCCGGGAGGCCCTGGCCGAGCGCGGCATCGTGAACGGCCAGGTGGTGGACCCGGAAAAGCTGGACAGCGATCCATTCATCCGGCAGGTCATGCGGGATGTGGAGGCCGTCGCAACCGAGGAACAGGCCGAGGCAGCGGCAAAGCCGCCTGTGCCGGACTTATCCGGCCAGCCCGTCACCCGCGAGGGCGACACCCTCACCATCGGCAGCGGCGAACCCACCCATGAGATCGACATCACGGTGTCGGACGAGGAATATGCCGCCATCCGGGGCACCATCCCGGAGCGCACCGCCTACGATCCGTCCGCCCCGGTTTACAATGTGGGCAATACCGTCTATCTGGATGACCGCGCCCATCAAATTACCGAACTGCGGGAGGATACGGTGCAGCTGCTGCCCACCGGCATGAGCTATCCCATCTACCGGGTCGAGAGCCGGGAGCGGTTCGAGCAGCTTTTGCGGGCAGACAACCGCAACGACTTCTACACCGAGTTCCTGCCCGTCAACCCTGACACGGCGGACCAGGACCTGCGGGACGTGCTGGCCCACGGCCTGATCGGCGCGCCGGACAAGGCGGAGCTTTCCGAACTGCTGCGCACCGGCAAGAGCAACCGGGAGGTCGCCCTGTGGCTGAGCCGGGCCTATCCTGACATCATCGAGACGATGGAGCTGGAGACCGGCGATACCGCCGACTACCGAACCATACCCGAAGGCATCGAGCTGGAAGTGCTGGACGCGGACGAGAAGCGACTGGCCATGCTGTTCTTCCGCTGGGATGAGGTCGCACCGCTGCTGCGCGGGCTATATGCCCGCCAGCTGGACGGCTTTGTGCAGGAGCAGGATGAACCGTATATGGAAGCCCCTGCCGCCGTGGAAGAACCTGCCGAAACCGCCAAGCCCATTGAAGAAGCCGCTGAGGCACCGGCGTTCCACTCCGAGACGGTGGCCGTCTACCCCGGTGACAAAAACGGACTTCCCTATGACGTGGTGGTGGAACGGCTGCACGTTGACCGGCCGGAACCCACGCCGCCTGAACCGACGCCGGACACGCAGCCGGAGGAAAAGCCGGATCACCCGGTCGCCATCCCGGTGAACGGTGAGTGGCAGACTTTCCCCAACCAGAGGGCAGCCGAACAGGCGGCCTATCAGGAGTACCGAGACAACCTGCGCCGCAACGCCGAGAACTTCCGCATCACCGACGACCATCTGGGCGAGGGCGGCCCCAAGGCCAAGTACCAGGCCAATGTGGCGGCGATCAAGCTGCTGAAATATCTGGAAGAGACCACCGGGCAGGCCACGCCGGAACAGCAGGAGGTATTGTCCCGCTATGTGGGCTGGGGCGGCGTGGCGGATGCCTTTGACCCGGACAAACCCGCGTGGGATGCCGAGTATTCGGAACTGAAAGAACTGCTGACCCCAGAGGAATACGCTGCGGCGCGGGCCTCCACCCTCAACGCCCACTATACCAGCCCCACCGTCATCCGCGCCATCTATGAGGCCGTGGAGCAGATGGGCTTCCGCACCGGCAACATTCTGGAACCGTCCTGCGGCGTGGGTAATTTCTTCGGGATGCTGCCGGAGAGCATGGCCGGGAGCAGGCTGTACGGCGTGGAGCTGGATTCCATCAGCGGGCGGATTGCCCAGCAGCTCTACCCCAAGGCTAACATCACCGTGGCGGGCTTTGAGACCACCGACCGGCGGGATTTCTATGACCTTGCCATCGGAAACGTCCCTTTCGGCCAGTACCAGGTGAACGACAAAGCCTACAACAAGCTGGGCTTCAACATCCACAACTACTTTTTTGCCAAGGCGCTGGACCAGGTGCGCCCCGGCGGCGTGGTGGCCTTTGTCACCAGCCGCTACACAATGGACGCCAAGGATTCCACCGTGCGCCGGTATCTGGCCCAGCGGGCCGAGCTGCTGGGGGCGATCCGCCTGCCCAACAACGCTTTCCGCGCCAATGCCGGGACCGATGTGGTGTCCGACATCCTGTTTCTGCAAAAGCGGGACCGCCCGCTGGACATCGCCCCGGACTGGACCCAAACCGGCCGGACCGAGGAAGGCTTCACGGTCAACCAGTATTTTCTGGATCACCCGGAGATGGTGCTGGGGCGGCCCACCGCCGAAAGCACCCAATACGGCAAACAGGATTACACCGTGGCCCCCATCGAGGGGCTGGAGCTGGCCGATCAGCTGCACGATGCCGTGAAGTACATTCGCGGCACCTACCAGGAGGCCGCGCTGCCGGAGCTGGGCGAGGGCGAGGACATCGACGAATCCCTCCCGGCTGACCCCAATGTGAAGAACTACTCCTACACGGTGGTGGACGGCGCGGTGTACTTCCGGGAAAACAGCCGCATGGTGCGCCCCGACCTGAACGCCACCGCCGAGGCCCGCGTCAAAGGGCTGGTGGGGCTGCGGGATTGTGTGCAGCGGCTCATCGACCTGGAGATGGACGCCGCCGCGCCGGATGCCGACATCCGGGCGCAGATGGCCGAACTGAACCGCCGCTATGACGATTTTTCCGCCAAGTACGGACTTATCAATGACCGGGCGAACCGGCTGGCCTTTGCCGATGACAGCAGCTATTACCTGCTCTGTGCCCTGGAGGTGCTGGACGAGGATGGCCGGTTGGAGCGCAAGGCAGATATGTTCACCAAACGCACGATCAAGCCACATGAGGCCGTCACCACCGTAGACACCGCCTCCGAGGCCCTGGCGGTCTCCATTTCTGAAAAAGCCTGCGTGGATATGGCCTACATGGAACAGCTCACCGGCAAAACCGGCGAAGAATTGGCTGACGAGCTGCGCGGTGTCATCTTCCGTGTACCGAGCCAGACTGAGCCGGACGGAACGCCCCATTATGTGACCGCCGATGAATACCTCTCCGGCAACGTGCGCCGGAAGCTGCGCCAGGCCCAGCGGGCGGCGGAGCAGGACCCGGCCTTTGCGGTCAACGTGGAGGCCCTGACCGCTGCCCAGCCCAAAGACCTGGACGCTTCCGAGATCGAGGTGCGGTTGGGTGCGACGTGGATCGACAAGGAGTACATCCAGCAATTCATGTACGAGACCTTCGACACGCCTTTTTACCTCCAGCGCAGCATTGAAGTCCACTACACCCCCTTTACGGCGGAATGGCAGATCTCCGGCAAAAATGTCGTGGGGCAAAACAACGTGGCCGCCTATTCGACCTACGGGACCAGCCGCGCCAACGCCTATAAAATCCTCGAAGATTCCCTCAATCTGCGGGATGTGCGTATCTACGACACCGTGGAGGACGCGGACGGCAAGGAACGCCGGGTGCTGAACGCCAAGGAAACCACCCTGGCCGCCCAAAAGCAGCAGGCCATCCGGGATGCTTTCCGCGACTGGATTTGGCGCGACCCGGAACGTCGGCAGGCGCTGGTGCGCCAGTACAATGAGGAAATGAACGCCACCCGCCCCCGCGAATATGATGGCAGCCACATTGTTTTTGGCGGCATGAACCCGGCCATCACCCTGCGGGAACACCAGAAAAACGCCATCGCCCATGTGCTGTACGGCGGCAACACGCTGTTGGCCCATGAGGTGGGCGCGGGCAAGACGTTTGAAATGGTAGGGGCCGCGATGGAGGCCAAGCGGCTGGGGCTGTGCCAAAAGAGCTTATTCGTGGTGCCCAACCACCTGACCGAACAGTGGGCTTCGGAGTTCCTGCGTCTGTACCCGTCCGCGAACATCCTGGTGACAACCAAAAAGGACTTCGAGAAGCACAACCGCAAGAAGTTCTGTGCCCGTATTGCCACCGGCGACTACGACGCCATCATCATGGGTCACTCCCAGTTCGAGAAAATCCCCATCAGCAAGGAACGCCAGGAGCGGCTGCTGCATGAGCAGATTTGGGAAATCACCGAGGGTATCGCCGAGGTGGAGGCCAGCGGCGGGGAACGGTTCACCGTCAAGCAGCTGGAACGCACGAAAAAGTCTTTGGAGGCGCGGCTGGAAAAGCTGCAAGCCGAGGACCGCAAGGACGATGTGGTGACGTTTGAACAGCTGGGCGTGGACCGGCTCTTTGTGGACGAGGCGCACAATTATAAAAACCTGTTCCTCTATACAAAAATGCGGAATGTGGCGGGCCTTTCCACTACGGACGCGCAGAAATCCAGCGATATGTTTGCCAAGTGCCGGTACATGGATGAAATCACAGGCGGGCGCGGTGTAGTTTTTGCCACCGGCACGCCGGTTTCCAACAGCATGACCGAGCTTTACACCATGCAGCGGTATCTCCAATATGACCGGCTGCAAGAGCTGGGCATGGCGCACTTTGACTGCTGGGCCAGCCGCTTCGGGGAGACAGTGACCGCTTTGGAGCTTGCCCCGGAAGGGACCGGCTACCGGGCGCGGACCCGCTTCTCCAAGTTCTTCAACCTGCCGGAGCTGATGAACCTGTTCAAAGAGGTGGCAGACATCAAGACCGCCGACCAGCTCCATCTTCCCACCCCGGAGGTAGAATATCACAACATCGTGGCCCAGCCCACCGAACAGCAGCAGGAAATGGTGAAGGCGCTCTCGGAACGCGCTTCCCTGGTACACAGCGGCACGGTGGACCCGTCCCAGGACAATATGCTCAAGATCACCAGCGACGGGCGCAAGCTGGGGCTGGACCAACGGATCATCAACCAGCTGCTGCCGGATGAGCCGGGCACCAAGGTCAATCAATGCGTGGACAATATCATGCAGATTTGGCGGGACGGCGAGGCCGACAAGCTGACCCAGCTGGTGTTCTGCGACATCTCCACGCCCCAGGCCCGGCCTGCCAAAAAGGTAGCGAAGGCGCTGGACAACCCGACCCTCCACGCTTTGGAGGACGCGGTGCCGCTGGACGAGCCGGAACCGGCCTTTACGGTCTACGAGGACATCCGGCAGAAGCTCATCGCTAAAGGTGTGCCCGCCGAGCAGATTGCCTTTATCCATGAGGCCAACACCGAGGTGCGCAAAAAGGAGCTGTTCTCCAAGGTCCGCACCGGCCAGGTGCGCGTCCTGCTGGGCAGCACGGCCAAGATGGGTGCAGGCACCAACGTGCAGGATCGCCTGGTGGCGCTGCATGACCTGGACTGCCCGTGGCGGCCCGGCGACCTGGCCCAGCGAAAGGGCCGCATTGAGCGCCAAGGCAACCAGAACGAGACTGTCCATGTGTACCGCTATGTCACTGAGGGGACGTTTGACGCCTACCTCTGGCAGACGGTGGAAAACAAACAGAAATTCATCAGCCAGATTATGACCTCCAAATCGCCGGTGCGAAGCTGCGACGATGTGGACGAAACCGCGCTGTCCTTTGCCGAGATCAAGGCGTTGTGCGCCGGGGACCCGCGCATCAAGGAACGCATGGACCTGGATGTGGACGTGGCGCGGTTAAAGCTGATGAAGGCCGACCACCAGAGCAAGCAGTACCGCCTGGAGGACCAGCTGCTCAAAACCTTCCCGGAGGAGATCGAGAAAAACAAGGGCTTTATCGCCGGGCTGGAAGCGGATATGAAAACGCTGGCGGAACACCCCCACCCGGAGGACGGCTTTGCCGGCATGGAAGTCCGTGGCGACACCCTCACCGACAAGGAGAACGCCGGTGCGGCGCTGCTGGACGCCTGCAAGGAGGTCAAAGGGACCGACCCGGTGCCGGTGGGCAGTTACCGGGGCTTTGCCATGTCGGTGTCGTTTGACGCTTTCCGGCAGGAGTATATGCTCCTGCTGAAAGGCCAGATGACCCACCGGGCGACCCTCGGCACTGACCCGCGTGGAAATCTCACTCGCATCGACAATGCGCTCAGTCAGATGCCCCAGCGGCTGGAGGCGGTGAAGAACCAGCTTGACAACCTTTACCAGCAGCAGGCCGCCGCCAAGGCCGAAGTGGGCAAGCCCTTCCCCCAGGAACAGGAACTGCGGGACAAATCCGCCCGGCTGGCCGAGCTGGACGTACTGCTGAACATGGACGGCCGGGGCCGCCCTGCGCCGGAAGCGGTTCTTGCCAAGAGCAGCCGCCCCTCGGTGCTGGAAGGGCTGAAACGCCCGGTGCCGCCGCGCTGCTCTGAGAAGAAACCCAAACACCACGAACAGGAGGTGCGATAACATGAATACCGATAAAAACACGGCCCTCTATGAGAAGATGGCCGCCGAACAGGATAAGTTTCGGGACTGGCTGAAAAGCCATCCCCCGGAGGAAATCTTAAATCATGCCTACGAGTATACCGTCCGAGAGGATATTCTGATGGCGATGGAGGAACTGGACCTGCCCCAAAGCCGGGCCGCCGCGCTGCTGGCGTCGTCGTCTCCGCTGGCGGATGTCTACAAGGAGTTTGCCGACCGGGAGACTTCCTACATGGATGTGGTGCGGGACAGTATCGAGCAGCGGGCTGAGGCGGCGCTGGACGCCCAGCGGGAACTGCCGCTCTACCGGCACGACGCCGCCTATGCCCGTGAGCAGGGCAACCTGGATTTGTACCGGGCGTCCCGACGCGCCAACATCGCCTGCAAGGAGGCCATCGAGGCGTCCCTTTCGGAACATTACCGGGACAACCGGCTGGACAGAGAAGCGGTGCCCCAGGTGATCGAGCAGTTCGGCTACACCCGCACCCTCTATGTGCTGGCAAACACCGTACAGCAGATGGAATGGGATGGACGGTTCAGCCCGGCCAACAAAGCGTGGGCCAAGACCGTGGACATCCCGCCCAACCCGGACGGCTTCGGCGGCGACCGCAACCTGGACTTCGTGGTGGACAGCCACCCCGGTCTGGTCGATCTGTTCTTGAGCCAGGCGCGGCAGGATTATTTGCGGCTCCAGCCGCTGACGCCGGAGGAAATTCACACTGAGGCCGCCCGGCTGTTGCAGGAGCTTCGTGCGCCGGATACGCCCAACAGCCCCCACGGCACCCATTACATGGCCCGCGTCTCGCCGGACTTTCTGGCCCGCGCCGGCACCCAGGCCCACGACCAGCTGATGGCGCTGCTGCCGTTCCGTAGCCTGGCGATCACCGGCATGAAGGACCTGCCCGGCACCTATGTCACCATTCTGGCCAGCGAGGACCGTTCCAAAGAGCTGCGCCAGCGCCGTCCTTCGGTTCGCCGCCAGCTGAAGCAGGAGCCGCGTTCCGCTGAAAAGAAAGCGCCCGTTCGTAAGAAAAAGGAGCCGGAGCGGTGAGCGCCCCCAAGCGCAAACGGGAGGTGCAGCTGAACTTCCGGGTCTCGCCGGATGAACTGGCGCTGATCGAGCAGAAGATGGTCCAGCTGGGGACAAAGAACCGGGAAGCCTACCTGCGCAAGATGGCCCTGGACGGCTATGTGGTGCGCCTGGAACTGCCGGAGCTGAAGGAGCTGGTGTCCCTGATGCGCTATTCCAGCAACAACCTGAACCAGCTGACCCGCCGCGTGCATGAAACCGGGCGCATTTACGACGCCGACCTGGAGGATATAACCCGGCGGCAGGAGGCTTTGTGGGATGGGGTGCATCAGGTATTGACCCAGCTGGCAAAGCTGACGTGACAGGGGCATACGCCCCGGCTGTGAGGGAGGTCCGGCGTGTGCGTGCGGCTGCGCCGGGCCTCCCTCTTTTTTCTTTGCCCGTATCGTTGCACTTTTGCGGGCCGCAGGCGATAATATCATCAGAAACGGAGGTGAAGGCTGATGTTGACATTTGAAAATATCTTGGAGTTGTTTCAAGAGTATCTGCTGCGTGACCCGGAGGAAGAAGTCCTCCCGTGCAAGCGCGGCTATGTCCGATTGACCTGGAACAAGGATTCCCGCTACTGCGTGGATGGCATCCTCTGCCGGACCCCGGAGGAACTGTTTGATCTGCTGCTCACGGATTACCAGGACTTTGAATTGCTCCGCCGGACGAAAGGCCGCCGGGAGGTTACAGAAGCCGATGAAAAAGCCGTGGAAGAATTGTGCCAACCCTACCTGGACTGGCGGAAGGAGGCGCTGAAATGAGAGCTGTGCTGTTTATTTTGAAATCGGGGCTGAAAATCCTGGCTGCGCCGGTAGTGCTGGCGCTGATGCTATTCACCTGGGTATGCTTTGGACTGCTGTATGTGTCCAGCTTCATCTTCGGCTTGGCCTCCACGGTGGTGGCGCTGCTGGGGGTCGCGGTGCTGGTGGCCTACTCGCCGCAAAATGGCGTGATCCTGCTGGTGATTGCCTTTCTGGTCAGCCCGCTGGGCCTGCCGATGGCCGCCGCCTGGCTGGTGAGCAAGGTGCAGGACCTGCGGTATGCGATCCAGGACGCGGTGTACGGTTGAATTGGAAGCGAAGAATTGCCGGGAGTGATTGCCCGGCAATTTTTTGACTTTACTTTCGCGCTAATTTCGCGTATAATATTAGCATGAAAGGAAGGTGAAGAACGTGAGCCAATTTCAACAGCTGGACCAGCTGATGGAACGTCAGGACGGAATGCTGCGCACCGGGCAGGCCCTCGCGGCCGGGATCTCAAAACCTGTTTTTTATCAATTCGTGCAGTCTCGTGGGCTGGAACGGGCGGCGCATGGGATTTATCTTTCCAAAGACGCCTGGGTGGACGCCATGTATCTGCTGCATCTTCGTTGTCCGCAGGCGGTTTTTTCCCATGAAACGGCGCTGTTTTTCCACGACCTGACCGACCGGGAGCCGCTGGCCTACTCTGTCACGGTCAAGACAGGGTACAACCCCACCCGGCTCAAGGACGAGGGCGTCCAGGTCTTTACCATCAAGGCGGAGCTGCATGAGGTCGGCCTGACAACTGCACAAACCCCCTTCGGCCACGATGTGCCGGTCTATGATATGGAACGGACGATCTGCGATGTGCTGCGCAGCCGGAGCCACATCGAGATGCAGACATTCCAGGACGCTTTGAAAGCGTACGCCCGCCGGAAAGACAAGGACCTGCGGACGCTGGTGCGCTATGCCAAACTGTTCCGGGTCGAGAAGATTTTACGCCAGTATTTGGAGGTACTGTTATGATAAAGACAGCCAGACAGCTGAAAGATTTGATCCGCAACCTGTCAAAGAAAAACGCTGCGGACGCGCAGATTTTGATGCGCAACTATATGATGGAGCGGTTTCTGGAACGCATTTCTCTCTCGTCCTACCGGGACAAATTTATCCTCAAGGGCGGGATGCTGGTGGCCGCGATGGTCGGCCTGGACGCCCGCTCCACGATGGACCTGGACGCAACAGTCAAGGGGGCCAACGTCAGCGTGGAGGATGTGGAGAACATGATGGCCGAGATCATCGCGGTTCCCATTGACGATGGCGTTACCTTCCAGGTGAAAAGCATTTCGGAAATCATGGATGAAGCGGAATATCCAGGCATCCGGGTGACGATGACAACGCTTTTTGACGGGGTACGCACCCCGCTGAAAATCGACATCTCCACCGGCGACGCCATCACCCCTAAAGAGGTGCGGTACAGCTTCAAGCTCATGCTGGAGGACCGCTCCATCGACGTTTGGGCCTATAACCTGGAAACTGTGCTGGCTGAAAAGCTGGAAACCATCATCACCCGGACCACGACCAACACCCGCATGAGAGATTTTTACGACATCGCCATCCTGCAACAACTCTATGGCAGCACTCTGGACCCGCACATTCTCCATGACGCGCTGCTGGCGACAGCCCACAAGCGCGGCACCGAGCGCCATCTGGCCGAGGCCGCCGAAGTCTTTGATGAAGTGGAGAACAGCCCGGTCATGCAGGACCTGTGGGCGGCCTATCAGAAAAAGTTCTCCTATGCGTCCGACCTTGGCTGGGATACGGTCATGGCTGCGGTCCGCCAGCTGTTCGCTCGTTGCGAGGGCACGGCATGAAAAAAAGTGGACATTACTGCAAGGTATGTGGCGAGTATAAGGCAAACGAAAAGTTTTCTGGCAAGGGACACGCCGCGCACATTTGTAAAACCTGCGCCGCTCTCCCGCCAGAAAAGCAGGCAGAAGAAATGACGCTTACCCGGCTTGTCAACCTTCCCTGGCGATTATCCAAAGAACAACTTTCGTGGCTGAAGAAACGGATGAAGGACAAGCGGGATGCCGTGCGAACCCTGGCGACGGAACAATATGAAATTCGGTTCCCGCCCAGGATAGAACTGGATGAATTGGAAGATGACTTTGAAGAAGATTTCGATTTTTATATGGACGAGGAAACTGATATAGAGTAAACCGATGCGGTCTGTGATGAGCAGGCCGCTTATTTTTTGGAAAGGAGGCGGACCCCACATGGCCACCACCCGCATTATACCGCTGCACGCCGGCAAGGGCCGCACGGTCGGCAAGGCGATCAGCGACATCATCGACTATGTAAAAAATCCAGAAAAGACCGACCACGGTAGGCTCATCACCAGCTACCAGTGTGACAGCCGCGTGGCCGATGCGCAGTTCCTGCTGGACAAGCAGACCTACGCCGCCCGCACCGGCCGGGTGCGCGGTGCGGACAATGTGATTGCCTACCACCTGCGGCAGTCCTTTGTGCCGGGCGAGATCACGCCGGAGGAAGCCAACCGCCTGGGCGTGGAGCTGGCCCGGCGCTTCACCAAGGGCAAGCACGCTTTCATCGTCTGCACCCATATCGACAAGGCTCACGTCCACAACCATATTATATGGAACTCCACCACGCTGGAGTGCGACCGCAAGTTCCGCAACTTTTGGGGCAGCACCCGCGCCGTCCACCGTCTGAGCGACACCATCTGCATCGAGAACGGCTATTCCATCGTGGAGGCTCCCAAGCGGCGCGGCCAGAGCTACAACAAATGGCTGGGCGATGCGGCCAAGCCCTCCCACAAGGAGCTGTTGCGCCAGGCCATCGACCGGGCGCTGGCACAGAAACCGGCCAGCCTGGAGGAGCTGCTGCGCCTGCTGGAGCAGGACGGCTTTACCGTTCACCGGCGCGGCAAAACCATCTCCATCAGCGCAGAGGGCTGGGGCAACAACGTCCGCTTTGACCGGCTGGGAGACGGCTACACGCTGGACGAGCTGTTGACGGTCCTCTCCGGCCAGAAAGAGCATACGCCCCGCAAGCAGCCTACCCCGCAGTCCGCCCCGCCCAAGGTCAATTTGTTGGTGGACATCCAGGCAAAACTCCAGGTCGGAAAAGGTGCCGGATATGCCCGCTGGGCCAAGGTGTTCAACCTCAAACAGATGGCGCAGACCCTCAACTACCTGTCCGAACACGGACTGCTGGATTATGCCGATTTGAAAGCAAAAACAGCAGAGGCGACGGCCCGCTACCACGCGCTGTCCGACCAGATCAAGGCCGCCGAGAAGCGCATGGCCGAGATTGCCGTACTGCGCACCCATATCGTCAACTACGCCAAGACCCGCGACACCTATGTGGCCTACCGCAAGGCCGGGTATTCAAGGAAATTCCGGCAGGAGCATGAGGAAGAAATCTTGCTGCACCAGGCCGCCAAGGAAGCCTTCAACGAGCTGAACGTGAAGAAGCTGCCCACCGTCAAGGAGCTTCAGACCGAGTATGCCCAGCTGCTGGCGGACAAGAAAAAGGCTTACGGAGAGTACCGGCAGGCCCGCGCTGCCATGCGGGAACTGCTGACGGTCAAGAACAACGTGGATCGGGTCCTGACGATGGAGCAGACCGAGCCGCAACAGAAAGAAAAAGACCGTGACCAGCGGTAAGCTGGTCGCGGTCAAAAGCGTTCGCCAGAACGCGCAGCCACAGATTGAAAATCTGTATTCCAAAGGGGGCTTGGGGGACTTCCCTCAACAAGCGCGTGGGGCTATATGGATAGCCACAGGCATCGCTTGCCAGTCTCACCAGTCTCAGCAACAAATTCTGCCAAATAGCAAAGACCCAATGTAGATTTTCCATCTGCATTGGGCCTTGCTTTCATCAAAAGCTAATTTGTTTTAAGCAACTGGCTGTAATCCACTCACATCAAAGAAGGCAGGCACACCACTAAATTCGTAACCGGCAATCTTGTCGGTGTTGTAGAGAATCAGGTCTTTGTAGTAGGTCAACGGAATATCAATCACATTACCCAAGTCATAGTTGATGAGGTAATTGTAGAGTTCCTGAACCTCAGCAGGATCGTCCGTCTGCTTAACAGCAGTGATAGCGTCAAAAAACTCCTGGGAGCCGTCAACCTGGCTCAGAGAGAAGGTATGCGGGGTCATGGAGGGCATAGCACCGAAGAAGCAGTGAGGTGAGGAAAATTCATACTCACCAATCCAATAGGTAATGTCAAAGTTGCCGGCCATCATCTCGGCATACCACTCCATCTTCTCGCTGCCCTTGAGTTCCAGCCCGATGCCGACCTTCTCTAACTGGCTCTTGAGCAGAGTGGCATAGGAGGAAACCAGAGAATCCTGCGCCGTGTCATAGATAAAGGTCAGGTTAAGTGTCTCACCGTCTTTCTCCCGAATGCCAGTTTCTTCATTCATTACCCAGCCAGCCTCATCCAAGAGGGCCGCTGCTTTTTCGGGATCGTAGGGGTAAGATGCCGTAAGCTCAACGTCGGTGTAGGGGGTTCCTTCCGGGAAAGGCATCTCCGCAATCCGCTCATAGCCGTAGGTTAGGCCATCAGAGAACTCCTCTTTATTGATGGCGTGAGACACCGCCTGACGAACTCGGGCATCCACCAGAGGACCGCTGGAAGCGTTGAGGGTAATATCACGGGCACGAGTATCCTTTTCCGCAATGGCTCCTGCAACTCCATCCAGAGCTGTGGCCTGCTGGTAGTCCTGATAGGAAATCATGGAGCTACCATAAACCAGATCAATTTCACCGGTCTGGAGCGCCTGTAGCCGGGAAGTGGAGTCAGGGATATACCGGGCAATGATTTCATCGAAATAGGGTTCCTCGCCCCAGTAATTCTCGTTGCGGACAAAGCGGGTGTATTCACCAGACACATATTCCTCATAGATGTAGGGGCCGGTGCCAGCATAACCCTGAACCGTCTGGAAATCGCCCTCCACAATTTGATTGGGCGACTGCATTCCGCCTACATCTGGCCAGCAGAAGTCATAGGCATAACCGTAGTAGGGGTGCGGGTAGGTAATAGTGACAGTGTACTCGTCCGTGGCTTCCACGCTCTCTATATCGTAAATACCGGGGCAGGCCATATACTGCGGGTTGCTGTGCATGAAATCCAGATTCTTTTTCACCGCCTCGGCATTGAAGGGGGTTCCGTCATGGAAAGTAATTCCTTGGCGGAGCGTCAGCGTCATCACGGTTCCATCCTCATTGAACGAGTAGGATTCAGCCAGATTGCCCTTGACCTCTCCATCCTCGTATTTTAGGAGGGTTTCATAGAGCATGGTGCACATGGAGTAATTATAAACACCCATATAAAGCGGAGACAGAGTAGTTGTCTCGGTCATGGTTGCGATGGTAAGCGTTTTGTCTTGGGTGTTGTCCCCACCTTGGCTTTCGGATATGGAGGATGACGGATCGTTGTTGGCTGGCCCGCCGCAGGCACTCAATACCATGCAGAGGCAGAGCACCGCTGAAATCAGAGAAAGCAATTTCTTTTTCATGACTATGTTCCTTTCTTTGGATATTATTTATTTGGATTCAGTGCGGACAGCTTCCCGCACGAATACCCCTTGGTTTAATTCGAGAATCCGACTGGATATGCGATATGCTGTCTGCCGGTCGTGGGTAATCAGCAGATAGGCACAGCCAAATTCCTCGTGGTAACGCTCCAGAACCTGCAGTACAGCATCTGCGGAAAGAAGGTCCAGCCCGCTGGTGACTTCATCCAGCACCAGAAATTGCGGATGAATGGAGAGGGCCCGGAGCAGAGAAAGGCGGCGCTGTTCGCCGCCAGAGAGCTGACGAACCGGAATTTGAAGAAGATGGGAGTCCATGTGGGTCAGCTCCATCAATTCATCGATTCTCGCCCGCCTTTGCCGCTTGTCCAACTGCGTCAAGTTGCGTAGGGCCTCCTCCACATTGTGGTAGACGGAGCGAGCCGGGTTGAGTGTCCCGGAGGCGTCCTGAAAAACCGCTTGGATATGACTGCGTTTCTCCCGCCATGTGGACGCCTTCCAGCGGGTAATATCTTCTCCATTCCATGTAATAGTTCCGCTGTTCGGTTTTTCAATGCCGATCAGAAGCCGGGCCAGGGTACTTTTTCCGCTGCCGCTTTCCCCCAGAACAGCGATATTTTCTCCAGCAGACCAGGAGAAAGACACATCATGAAGGACCTGGTATGGCCGCTGTTTTTCGTCCATATAAGTTTTGGACACCTGATCCACTACAAAGCCTTCCATGACCAATCTCCCCCTTTCCGGGTTTCCGCGGCATGAACAAATGCCTGCGTCCATGACTGCTGCGGATGAGTAAACAACGCTTCGGTATTCTGCCGCTCAATTATGGCGCCCTGCTCTAAAATCACTGTCTCCCGGCAGAGCATTTTCAAAGCCGATACATCGTGTGATACGAACAGGATGCCGGCGGAGTGATAAATCTCCCGCAGCAGCGTAAGAAGGTGATCCCGGTTTTCTTCATCCAAAGCCGAGGTAGGCTCATCCGCAAGGATATAGCGCGGGGCAAGCCCTCCCAGACAGGCCATGGATACCCGCTGGAGCATTCCGCCGGAGAGTTGGCTGGGAAAAGAGTTCAAAATCCGTTCCACATCTTCCAGATTGACGGCCAGCAGCTGTTCCCGGGCCAGCGTCAGCGCTTTGTCTTTCGGCAAATTCAAGCGGAGCCGGAAGGTCTGTACCATCTGTGCGCCGATTCTCATGTGAGGATCAAATGCGGTCATTGGGCTTTGTGGGATAAAGCCGAGCACCGTTCCGCAATATTTCCGCCGCTCTCGAGCGGGAAGCTTTTCCAGAGACAGCCCATCCAGAAGAATTTCGCCCGCCTCAATAACACAGCCATAGGGCAGAATCCCCATGACTGCCTTGATGATTGTAGTCTTGCCCGATCCGCTGGCTCCGGTCAGACCCAGTGGCTCTCCGGGGGTGAGGGTAAAGGAAACATCCCGCACCAGAGGCCTGCCCTCCTTGGAACGGACTGTGAGATGTTTTACTTCAAGCATCGATTCGCCCTCCTGACTCCAGTTGGCGGCCCAGAAGGTTGAACGACAGGACGCACAGGAAAATAAATAGCATGGGGTAGAGAACCAGCCCAGGTGCCAGTCCAAACGAGGTTCGCCCTTCGGACACCATGCTACCCCAGTCGATGACCCCTTCTCCCAAACTCAGACCGATAAAGGAGAAGCCGGAAATGGAGAGGATCATCTCTCCTGCGGAAAGGCAGGAGAAGCGAAACGCATCCCGAATGAGGTTTGGTAGAATGTGGACCAGCAAAATACGAAAACGGGAAGCGCCGGAGGCCACTGCGCACAGGACATACGCCTTGTTGTATTCCAGTTCCGTCTTGGTCTTTACCAGCTTGATCATCCGCAGAATGAGGGAGACTGTGAGAGCCACCACCATGGTGGAAACACTGTTGCCCCAAGTGCTGATGAAAATAATGAGATAAGCGATGGGCGGAATGGCAGTAACTGCGTTCAGAATACTTTCAAACAATACATTGCGTCCCGCTTTTCCCTGGCCCAGCAGAAGGCCGAGCAGGATACCGACCGTCATGACGATGGCGGAGCCCATCAGGACGATGCCCAGCGTGGTATAACCGCCATACAGGATGCGGGAGAGAACGCACCGGCCATACTGGTCAGTTCCCAGCGGATACTCCGCACAGGGAGCCAAAAAGGACTGTGTAATCACGACCTCCTCCGGATCGTTGGGAGCAGCCAAAAAGCCTAAAAAGCAGAACAGGATCACCAAAGCCGGCAAAATGCTTAAAAAAAGGATATGTAACTTTTTCATTGGACCGCCCCCTCAGCATGGCCGCGCTGGAATATCCGCTGCAGAATGTCGGAAACCGCGTTGCAGATCACCAGAAAGAAGGCCAGAAACAGGATCGTGGCATGTATCATAGGCGTGTCCCGGTAGAGTACGCTGTCCACGATGGAATACCCAAGGCCGGGCAGGGAAAAGATTTTCTCCACAATAGCGGAGCCGGCCAGAGAGATACCAACCATCTGCAAAAAACTGGGCGCCAGACCGGCCAGCGCATGGGGCAGTGCATGGGTCCACAAAATCCTCATGTCGGAAAGCCCCCGGCAGCGGGCGTACACTGCATAATCCTCATTCATCTCCCGCTCAATATTTTTGGAGAGAAGTTGAGAGTAGAGGGCAATCCCGCCCACGGCCAGGCAGATGGCTGCGGGCAGATACCGCATCAGCCCCGTACTGGAGGCCACGGAGATCCATCCGAAACGGACTGCAAACACATCGAGAAAGGAACTGGCAAGGAAGAATGGCGGGATGGATACGCCCACGATGCACACAAAAACCAAAAGCAGGTGCGCCCATTTCCGCCTGCACCAGTAGCACAGGCTTCCTACCAGAAGAATACCGACCGCTTCAATGACTGCCGCTATCAATACAATGCTCAGTGTGACGCCCATTGCGCGGGACACCTCACCCAAAACAGAGCGTCCGTTGACCAGTGAGGTTCCAAAGTCAAGGTGGAGCGCATTCCCCACCCATGTTCCGTACTGAACCAGAAGCGGCTGATTGAGCCCCATCTCCTCCCGAAGCTCATCAAGCTGCTCCGGTGTGTATAACATAAAAGTTCTCCGGGCATAGGCTTCCGCCGCATCCACCGGAGAGAGCTTTACCA
>OJOV01001223.1_pt1 | contig 22134 bp, 19 predicted proteins | sample 1598281 | NCBI WGS metagenome assembly OJOV01 (sample SAMN03922469, study PRJEB24848) | human gut metagenome | isolation source: stool sample | host: Homo sapiens | place: Germany | collected 2010-11
GCCGCAGGCCGCATCCCCGGCAGCTTCATGCGCCGTGAGGGCCGCCCCGGCGAGCGCGCCATCCTGACCAGCCGCGTCGTGGACCGTCCCATGCGCCCGCTGTTCCCGAAGGAGATGCGCAACGACGTCTGCATCACCATGACCGTCATGAGCCTGGACCCCGACTGCAGTCCTGAGATCGCCGGCATGATCGGCGCATCTCTGGTCACCGCTGTGTCCGAGATCCCCTGGAACGGCCCCATCGGCGGCGTGCAGGTGGGTCTGGTGGACGGCGAGATCGTCCTGAACCCCACTCAGGAGCAGCGCAAGAAGAGCGACCTGGCCCTGACCGTAGCCGCCACCATGGACAAGATCGTCATGATCGAGGCCGGTGCCAATGAGGTCGATGAGGACACCATGCTGAACGCCATCAAGGCCGCTCACGTGGAGATCAAGAAGATCATCACCTTCATCAACGGCATCGTGGCCGAGCGCGGCAAGCCGAAGATCGATTTCCAGGTCGTGGGCCTCGATATGGACATGTTCCACGCCATCAAGGAGAAGTATCTCGACGACTTCAAGGCCGCTATGGATACCGACGACAAGAATGTGCGTGATGCCGCTCTGCTGCCCATCATGGACAAGATCGCTGAGGAGTACCCCGACCTGACTGAGGCCGACCTCGACCTCGTCAGCTACAAGATGCAGAAGTACGTCGTCCGCCGCTGGCTGCTGGACGAGGGCAAGCGCGTGGATGGCCGCGGCATCAACGAGATCCGCCCGCTGGCCGCAGAAGTCGGCATCCTGCCCCGCGTGCATGGCTCCGGTATGTTCACCCGCGGCCAGACTCAGGTGCTCACCACCTGCACCCTCGGCGGCACCAAGGACAACCAGCTCATGGATGACCTGACCGACGAGCAGACCAAGCGCTACATCCACCACTACAACTTCCCGCCGTACTCCGTCGGCGAGGCCCGCGCACCCCGCAGCCCCGGCCGCCGCGAGATCGGCCACGGCGCACTGGCGGAGCGCGCTCTCCTGCCTGTGCTGCCCTCTCTGGAAGAGTTCCCCTACACCATCCGCTGCGTGTCTGAGGTCCTCTCTTCCAACGGCTCCACCTCTCAGGCTTCCATCTGCGGCTCTACGCTGGCTCTGATGGACGCAGGCGTCCCCATCAAGGCTCCCGTCGCCGGTATCTCCTGTGGCCTCATCACCGAGGGCGACCGCTGGATGACCATGCTGGACATTCAGGGCGTGGAGGACTTCCACGGCGATATGGACTTCAAGGTCGGCGGCACCCGCAAGGGCATCACCGCCATCCAGATGGATATTAAGATCGACGGCCTGACCTACGACATCATCGCCGAGGCCTTCGAGAAGTGCCGCAAGGGCCGTCTGTACATCCTCGATGAGATCATCAAGCCCGTCATCGCAGAGCCCCGCCATGAGCTGAGCCGCTGGGCCCCCAAGATGTTCAGCATGATGATCCCCACCGATAAGATCAAGGACGTCATCGGCAAGGGCGGCAAGGTCATCCAGGACATCTGCGCCACCTGCAACTGCAAGATCGACGTGCAGGAAGACGGCCACGTCTTCGTCTCTGCCGTGGATCAGGAGGACGCAAAGCGCGCCATCTTCACCATCAGGACCATCGTGGAAGACCCCGAGATCGGTGCTATCTACAAGGGCAAGGTCACCCGTCTGATGAACTTCGGTGCCTTCGTCGAGATCGCTCCGGGCAAGGAGGGCCTCGTCCACATCTCCAAGCTGGACACCAAGCGTGTCGAGCGCGTGGAAGATGTTGTCGCTGTGGGTGATGCCATCGTCGTCAAGGTGACGGACATCGACCAGCAGGGCCGCATCAACCTGAGCCGCCGCGACGCCATTCTGGCTCTCGAAGCCAAGAAGGCACAGCAGGAGCAGGGCTGATAGATAAGCTTCTGAATATGCCCCCGTGCGCACAGCGCGGGGGCATATTTTGTCTCATGGGCGAAGGAACTTCAATTCCCTACTGAAAAAGTTTGTTTTAGGGGGTTGACAAATCCCGTCGAGGCGAGTACAATAAACGCAATATCACTAAAATGGCTGTGAAGAGAAGAGTAAGCTTTCGCATGAGCCTTACCAGAGAGCCCGGCAGGTGGAAAAGGGCAGGAAACAGGGAGCCGAAAATGGTCTCGGAGCTGCGCGGACGAAGAGCAAGAGCACTAGTCCGCGACGGGTGCGCCCGTTAAAGCGTCCGGCTGTAAGCAGAAAAAATTCTGCCGCAGTTTTGAGGCAGTGTCCGCGAGGATGCTGTGAACCAAGGTGGTACCACGGAAGTTTCAGGCCTCCGTCCTTGTGCAGCGCATGGCTGGCAGGGACGGAGGCTTTTTTGATGCTTCCGTTCAAGGCGGGCGCGGACTGTGCCGCGCCGCCGCTGTACATTATATCCAATAATAGAGAGGGAAAAAACTATGATTACTCGTCGTGATTTTCTGAAAGTTACCGGTGTTGCAGCCGCTGCTGCTGCCCTGACCGCCTGCGGCGGCTCTTCTTCCACCGCAAGCTCTGCTGCTTCCAGCACTGCCGCTTCTTCTGAGGCTGCTTCTGCTGCAGCAAAGCTGGACAAGGTGAAGGTCGCTGTCCCCAACGACACCACCAACGAGGCCCGTGCTCTGACCCTGCTGGAGAAGAACGGCTTCTTCAAGCTGAAAGCTGACGCCGGCCTGACCGCCACCAAGAACGACATCGAGGAGAACCCCCTGAACGTCACCGTCGATGAGGTCGAGGCCGCTCAGGTCCCCAACGTCCTGCAGGATGAGGACTACGCTGTCATCAACTCCAACTACGCCATCTCCGCTGGTCTGGACCCCATGACCGACGCTCTGGCAATGGAGGACGGCTCTTCTGCTTACGTCAATGTTCTGGTCTGCAAGGAGGGCAACGAGAACGAGCCCAAGATCAAGGCCCTCGTCGCCGCTCTGCAGAGCCAGCAGGTCAAGGACTTCATGGATGAGAACTACAAGGGCGCTGTCGTCTCCGTCGTCGAGACCCCGACCGATGGCTATGACCCTTCCATCGACTACGATGCACTGAACGGCGAGACCGTCAGCTGCGCTGCAACTCCCGCTCCCCACTGCGAGGTCCTGGAGGTCTGCAAGGACATTCTGGCCGCTAAGGGAATCACTCTGGACATCCAGGAGTACGACGACTATGTGATCCCCAACACCATCGTCGAGGACGGCCAGTGCGACACCAACTACTTCCAGCATCAGCCGTATCTGGACAACTTCAACGAGGAGAAGGGCACCCATCTGGTGACCGTCGCCGGCATCCACGTCGAGCCCATGGGCATCTACGGCGGCAAGCAGGACAGCCTGGCACCCATCGTGGGCTGAGCTTTACCAACTAAGGAGTAAATCGTGATCGAGATCAAACACCTTTCCAAGACCTTCCAGATGAAGGACGGCGCGGTGAATGCGCTGAAGAACATCGACCTGACCATCCCCGATGGCTCCATCTACGGTATCATCGGTATGTCGGGCGCGGGCAAATCCACGCTGGTGCGCTGCATCAATCTGCTGGAGCGCCCCACCGAGGGCAGTGTCGTCATCGACGGCACCGCGATGGAGACCCTGTCTCCCGCAGCCCTGCGTGAGCGCCGCCGCGACATCACCATGATCTTCCAGCAGTTCAATCTGCTGATGCAGCGCAGCTGCCTGAAGAACATCTGCTTCCCGATGGAGCTTGCGGGCGTGAAGAAGGCCGATGCCGAAAAGCGCGCCAGGGAGCTGCTGGAAATGGTGGGCCTGCCCGATAAGGCCAACGCCTACCCGGCCCAGCTCTCCGGCGGCCAGAAGCAGCGCATCGCCATTGCCCGTGCGCTGGCCACCAACCCCAAAGTCCTGCTCTGCGATGAGGCCACCAGTGCGCTGGACCCCAACACGACCCACGCCATCCTGACCCTCATCAAGGACATCAACAAGAAGCTGGGCATCACCGTGGTGGTCATCACCCACCAGATGAGCGTCGTGGAAGAGATCTGCGACTCCGTCGCCATTCTGGACGGCGGCGTGGTCGTGGAGCAGGGTGAGGTGCGCGAGATCTTTGCAAATCCCAAGACGGCTGCGGCCAGGCGCCTTGTCGCCCCCAACGGCGGCAGCGCGGCCCGCGACCTCTCGAGCTTTGCGCCCGACGATCACGTGGTCCGTGTTACGTTCAATGGTTCGTCCGCCGCAAAGCCGCTGGTGGCGAGCCTCGCTGCGGAGAAGGGCATCCTCGTGTCTGTGCTCAGCGCCGACACCCGCGATCTGAGCGGCCAGTGCTACGGCTCCATGCTGCTCAAACTTCCCCGCGATACCGAACAGGCAAAGCAGGCTGCGGCCTATATGCGCAGCCAGAATGGTGTGACCGTTGAGGAGGTGACCGGAGAATGAGCTTTGCAGATTATGGCTTCGCCATTTGGGAGACGTTCTATGTGACCGTCCTCTCCACGGCATTTTCTCTGGTCCTGGGCCTGCCGCTGGGCGTTCTGCTGGTGGCTGGCGATAAGGACGGCGTCCTGCCCCTGCCGGGCTGGCTGATGCACATTCTGAACATCGTCATCAACATCCTGCGCAGCGTGCCGTTCCTGATTTTGATGATCTGCGTCTTCCCGCTGACCCGTGCCATTGTGGGTACTACCGTCGGCACCAAGGCCACCATCGTTCCGCTGGTGGTCGCAGCCTTCCCCTTCGTGGCCCGTCTGGTGGAGACCAGTCTGCGTGAGCTGGACGAGGGCGTCGTGGAAGCTGCCCAGAGCATGGGCGCGACTCCCTTCCAGATCATCACCAAGGTCATGATCCCCGAGTGCCTGCCCGGCCTCATTTCCAGCATGACCACTGCCCTGACGACCATCCTCGGCTACTCGGCCATGTCCGGCGTCATCGGCGGCGGCGGTCTGGGCAAGATCGCTCTGTCCTACGGCTACTACCGCTACCAGACCAACATCATGATCGTCTGCGTCGTGCTGCTGGTGCTCATGGTGCAGGTGTTCCAGACTGTCGGTACCTTCTGGGCGACCAGGAGTGATAAGCGGCTGAGAAAGTAAGTTTCTGCTTCCTGCAGGGAATAAAATTTAACGAATCGATTCCCCGCAGGAGGCTCATGCTCCTGCGGGGAATTGTGCTATACAGACAAACCCAGTAAAGGAGTATGTTGCAATGAACCGTGATACCATCTGCGTGCAGGGCGGCTACACCCCCGGCAACGGCGAACCCCGCCAGATCCCCATCATCCAGTCCACTACGTTCAAGTACGCTACCAGCGAGGACATGGGCAAGCTGTTCGACCTCGAGGCCGACGGCTACTTCTACTCCCGCCTGCAGAACCCCACCTGCGACATGGTGGCGAAAAAGATCTGTGAGCTGGAAGGCGGCACCGCCGCCATGCTGACGTCCAGCGGTCAGGCGGCCAACTTCTTTGCGCTGTTCAATCTCTGCGAGGCAGGCGACCACATCGTGGCGTCCAGCACCATCTACGGCGGCACCTTCAACCTCATCTCCGTCACCATGAAGAAGATGGGCATTACCGCCACCTTCGTGGACCCGCTGTGCAGCGAGGAAGAGCTGGATGCCGCCTTCCAGCCCAACACCAAGGTCGTGTTTGGTGAGACCATCGCCAACCCTGCCCTCACCGTGCTGGACATTGAAAAGTTCGCCAAGGCCGCACACGCCCACGGCGTACCGCTCATCGTGGACAACACTTTCCCCACGCCGGTCAACTGCCGCCCCTTCGAGTGGGGCGCTGACATCGTGACCCACTCCACCACCAAGTACATGGACGGCCATGGCGCTGTACTGGGCGGTGCTATCATGGACAGCGGCAAGTTCGACTGGATGGCCCACGCCGACAAGTTCCCCGGCCTGTGTACTCCCGATGAGAGCTATCATGGCATCACCTACGCGGAGCGCTTCGGCAAAGAGGGTGCTTTCATCACCAAGGCCACCGCACAGCTCATGCGCGACTTCGGCTCGATGCAGTCCCCCATGAACGCCTATATGCTGAACCTCGGCCTTGAGAGCCTCCACGTCCGGATGCAGCGCCACTGCGCCAACGGCATGGCCGTCGCAAAGTTCCTTGAGGCTCACCCGAAAGTGGCCTATGTCAACTACTGCGGCCTCGAGTCCAGCCCTTACCATGCGCTGGCCGAGAAGTATCTGCCGAACGGCAGCTGCGGCGTCGTTTCCTTTGGCCTGGCCGGCGGCCGCGAAGCCGCCAGCACCTTTATGAAGGAGCTGAAGCTTGCCGCCATTGAGACCCACGTTGCCGATGCCCGCACCTGCTGCCTGAATCCGGCTTCCAGCACCCATCGCCAGATGAACGACGAGCAGCTGGCCGCTGCCGGTGTGCCTGCTGAGCTGGTGCGGATGAGCTGCGGCCTCGAGAGCAGCGAAGACCTCATCGCCGATATTGCACAGGCGCTGGATAAGATTTAAGAAACACGGTCAGCGCCATCTGCCGGTTTCGGCCCCTTCCCCTGAAAAAAGCGTCTCCGGATGCAGATAAAAACTTCCCGCTAAAACCGTCAAAAGGAGCAACGATGCTATGCCGCTGATCATCCCCAAGACTCTTCCCGCCTACGATGCCCTCTACGAGGAAAACGTCTTCGTCATGCACCGGGAACGGGCGCTCTCCCAGCACATCCGTCCGCTGGAGATCCTCATCCTGAACCTCATGCCGACCAAGATCGCCACCGAGACCCAGATCGCCCGCCTGCTGGCCAATACGCCCATTCAGGTCCACATGACCCTGCTGCAGACGGCCAGCCATGCGGCGACCCATGTCTCTGCGGCCCACCTCGAGGCGTTTTATAAGACCTTCGACGAGGTGAAGAACAACCGCTACGACGGCATGATCATCACCGGTGCGCCTGTGGAGAAAATAGACTTTGAACAGGTGGACTACTGGCAGGAGCTGTGCGAGATCATGGACTTCAGCGAGACGAACGTCTACTCCACCCTTCATGTCTGCTGGGGCGCACAGGCGGGGCTTTATTACCACTATGGCATCCGCAAGCAGCTTCTCGACCAGAAGATGTTCGGCGTCTTTGAGCATAAAGTCACCCGTCCCTCGAACCCGCTGGTGCGCGGCTTCGATGAGGTGTTCTACGCCCCTCACAGCCGCCACACCGGCATCAGCCGGGAGGATGTGCTGAACTGCAAGGCCCTGCGCATCCTCGCCGAGAGCGACGAGGCCGGCCCCTTCCTGATGAGCACCGAGAATGGACGGCAGATCTTCGTCACCGGCCACCCGGAGTACGACAAGTATACGCTGGACGCCGAGTACAAGCGGGATGTCGGCAAGGGCCTGCCCATCGCGGTGCCAAAGAACTATTACCCCAACGACGACCCCGAGCAGCCGCCTCTCTTCCGCTGGCGTGCTCACGCACACCTGCTGTATGAGAACTGGCTGAACTACTACGTCTACCAGAACACGCCCTACGACCTGGGCGCTATCAGCAAGGTGGAGCACGAGGAAGAATAAGATCAGCCCTCTCCGTCTGGTGGGGAGGGGGCATTTTTGCAAGGAGAATACTTATGGGAATCGAAGCAAAATGGAAGAGCCGGGGCATCCGGGTGGGCAAACTGCCCTGCGGGCCGCTGGACAAGATAAGCGATGTGCCGGGCGTGACGGTGGGCCACTGCACACTGGCGGACGGCGAGGTCCAGACCGGCGTGACCGCGCTGCTGCCCCATCAGGGCGATATTTTCCACGATAAAGTGATGGCGGCCAGCCATGTCATCAACGGCTTCGGCAAGACCACCGGCCTTGTCCAGATCGACGAGCTGGGGACGCTGGAAACGCCCATCCTCTTCACCAATACCCTCAGCGTAGGTACTGTGGAGACAGCGCTGGTGAAGTATATGCTGGATAAGAACCCCGACATCTGCGAGACTACCGGCAGCGTCAACCCGGTGGTCTGCGAGTGCAACGACAGCGGCCTCAACGACATCCGGGGCCTCCACGTCACAGAAGAAAATGTGCGGGCTGCGCTGGCCGACTGCCGCGCCGATTTCGCCGAGGGCGCTGTGGGCGCGGGCCGGGGAATGCGCTGCCACGGCCTGAAGGGCGGCATCGGCTCGGCCTCCCGTGTGGTGGAGCTGGACGGGAAACAGTACACCATCGGTGCGCTGGTGCTCTCCAACCACGCCGTCTTCGATGACCTCGTAGTGGCAGGCACCCCCATCCAGAGCCTGCTGGATGCCCACATCCCGCCCCACGAGGACAAAGGCTCCATCATCACAGTGCTGGCGACGGACATCCCCTTGAGTGAGCGTCAGCTGCGGCGGCTCTGCCACCGGGCGCTGGTGGGCCTGTCCCGCACCGGCTCTTTCTGCGGAAACGGCTCCGGCGAGATCGTCATTGCCTTCACCACCGCCAACCGGGTGCCGCACTACTCCGAAAAGGCCATCCTGCCGATGGGCATGGTCCACGACGACGCCATCAATCCGCTGTTCCGGGCGGTGGCCGAGTGCGTGGAGGAAAGTGTGCTGAGCAGTCTGCTCCATGCCGAGACGGTCACGGGCTATCATGGCCGGACGGTCAGATGTCTGAGTGATCTGCTGAAATAAAATCGAAGCCGCGGGATGCGCAATGCATCCTGCGGCTTTTGTGATTGCAGATTGTCGAAAACTGTGTTATACTGATTTTGCTGCTTTGGCGGCAAGGCACTGCACATACGGCAGGCGGTTGGCTTACACTTCCCGAAAGGGGGTGAGGCAATGCGGATTACTTTCCATATTGGTGAGTTTACTATCACCATTATCGTGAAAAAACGCTGAACCGCCACCTCGGCAAAGGCGACGGTTCAATTTTTGAGCCATAGTTCTTGAATGAGGCTGACCGCTTGTCGCAGTGCCTTTTCTATTTTTAGTATAGTTTGTTTTACGCGAATTGTCAAGCACGGGGAAGTTATTTCCGCCGTGTTTTTTTCTTCCGCACGCTGTAGCCGAAGGTCCCCAGCTTTTTGCCCAGAGCCAGATATTCGCCGTGGCTGTAGACGATGAGTTTGGCCTTGTCGAGGCAGAGCTTACCGTTCTCGTCCAGCAGGCTCTCGTCCACGTCGCAGGCCACCACTTCGGCGAGAAAGAGGTCATGGCTGCCCAGCGGGATGACCTGCGTGACCCTGCACTCGAGGTTGACGGGGCTTTCTTCGAGGATGGGGCAGTCCGTCAGCACCGAGCCGGGGGCAGAATGGAGTTTGCAGGCCGCGAATTTATCGAAGTCCCGGCCGCTCCTGACGCCGCACCAGTCCACCGATTTCACCAGTGCCTCGGTGGGCAGGTTGATGGCAAACTGCCCGCTCTCTTTGATGAGGTGGTGGCTGTACCGCTCGGGGCGGACGCTGATGGATACCATGCTGGGCTGGGTGCAGATGGTGCCGGTCCAGCCGATGGTGATGAGGTTGGGCTTATCCAGCCCGCCGCAGGAGACCAACACCGGCGGCTCCGGGTTCAGGAGGGTGCTGCCTTTCCAGCTCTGTTTGCTCATCCGTGATACTTCCTTTCGTAGGGAGCCCATGTGCGCTCGCTGATGATGTAGCGGGGGCGGGCCTTGGTCTCCATATAGATCTTGCCGATGTATTCGCCGATGACGCCCAGACACACCAGCTGGACGCCGCCCATGAAGCAGACGATGCAGATGGTGGAGGCCCAGCCCGCCACGGCGCTGCCCAGAACAGCCTGCACGATGGCCCAGATGACGCCGATGAAGCTGATGAGGCTGACCGCGATGCCTGCGCCGGTGATGAGGCGGATGGGCTTGTTCGACAGGCTGGTGATGCCGTCGAAGGCGAGGGCCAGCATCTTGCTGAGGGGATAGTGGCTCTCGCCGGCCAGACGCTCGTGGCGCTCGTAGTAGACGGTGTCGCTGGGGTAGCCCACCAGCGGCACCATGCCCCGCAGGAAGATGTTCACCTCGCGGTAGTCGGCGAAGCTCTCCAGCACCCGGGTGCTGATGAGCCGGTAGTCGGCGTGGTTGAAGACGATGTCCGCGCCCAGCGCGTTCATCACATGGTAGAAGCCCTCGGCGGTGAACCGCTTGAAGAAGGTGTCGGTGTCCCGGCGGCTGCGCACGCCGTAGACGACCTCGGCGCCGTCGAGATACTTTTTGACCATCTCATCCATGGCGTTGATGTCGTCCTGACCGTCACAGTCGATGGAGATGGTGATGTCGCAGCTGCCGCTGTGGAGCGCCTCCATCAGCCCGGCCAGCACGGCGTTCTGGTGGCCGCGGTTCCGGCTCTGGGAGATGCCGATGAAGTGCTCATCCTCAGAGGCGAACTTCTGGATGAGGGACCAGGTGGCGTCGCGGGAGCCGTCGTTGACGAAGAGCACCCGGCTCTTCTCGCTGATAAGGCCCGCTGCGGAGAGGTCGTTTATCTTTTTCAGGAACATGGGGGCCGTGATGGGCAGCACCTGTTCTTCGTTGTAGCAGGGAATGACGATCCATAAAATCGGTTTGGACATGATGAAGTTCTCCTTCTATATAAGGCTCTCCCCAAGGGAGAGGCTGTTACAGCACCATGTGCCGCAGCGCGTCCGGTTCCAGCAGCTTGAAGCTGCTCTTATAGGTCTCGAGCAGGCCGTCCCGCTGCATCAGGCTCAGCTCCCGGGAGAGGGCGCTGCGGTCGCAGTTGAGGTAGTCGGCCAGCTGGATGCGGGAGTAGGGGACGGTGAAGGTGAGGCTGTGATGCGCCTCGGCCTCACTGAGCAGGTAGGCGCACACCTTGGCCCGCAGGCTCTTGAGCAGCAGCAGGTCTACCCGGCGGGAGAGCAGGAAGTATTTGTCGCTGATGGTGCGCACAAGGTTCTGCAGCACCCGCTGGCGGGCCGGGTCGGCCCCGGGCAGCAGAAGCTTCTCATAAGGCACCAGCAGCACCTCGCAGGGGGCCGAGGCCACCACCGTCACCGGGCTGGAAAGGCTCGAGCCGCCCAGCACGTCGCCGAACACACCGCCCGGCCCCATCTGGCTGATGGGCAGACGCGCCCCGCTGGCGGCGGAGTGATAGGCCTCGATGGCACCGGAGAGCACCACGCCCACCCGGCGGTTCGGCTGTCCGGCCAGCACGAGGGTATCGCCCCGGCTGTAGGTGCGCACTACGGCCCCCACTTCGCCCAGCAGGACCCGGAGCGCTTCGGCTTCCAGCCCGGCGAACAGAGAGGTGGATTGTAACAGCGGAAGATAATTTTCCATACCCATTCCGTGAGGTTTTCCCCGGGCCCTCACCGCCCTTCTGCGATTCCGTTGCGTGTGCAACGGTATTTTTTCTCTTATTATAGTAAACTTGAGGGCGTAAAGCAAATGGTTTTGCAAATTTTTTGCGGGAAAATTTCTCCCAATGAAAGTGAGGAACGAAATCCTATGAAAAAACTGACATCCCTGCTGCTGTCGCTGGTGCTGATGGTCAGTGTGCTGGCCTGCGGCGCATCGGCCAAAACGAGCACCAAAGTGCGCATCGCCGGCCTGAAAGGCCCCACCACCATGGGCCTCGTCAACCTGCTGAGCATGGAGAAGGACGGCACGGCCTCCCTCGACTATGACCTGCAGCTCTACGGCGCTGCCGATGAGATCGTGCCGAAGCTCATCAAGGGCGAACTCGACATGGCCGCTATCCCGGCCAACCTCGCCGCGACCCTCTACCAGAAGACGAACGGCGGCATCCAGGTCATGGCCGTCAACACGCTGGGCGTCCTCTACGTCGTGGAGAAGGGCAATACCGTCCACAGCTTCGCCGACCTCAAGGGCCGCACCATCCTCTCCACCGGCAAAGGCACGACGCCCGAGTACGTCCTGCGCTATCTGCTCAAGAAGAACGGCCTCGACCCCGACAAGGACGTGAAGATCGAATACTACAGCGAGGCTTCCGAGGTCACGGCCCAGATGGCCGCTGCCAGGAAGGATGCCATCGCCGTCCTGCCTCAGCCCTATGTCACCGCTGCCCAGATGAAGGACAGCGGCCTCCGCGTCGTTCTCGACCTGACCAAAGAATGGAACAGGGTCTGTGACACCCAGCTCATCACCGGCGTCACCGTGGTGCGCACCGAGTACGCAAAGCAGAACCCCGATGTCATCGCAGCTTTCCTGACCGACTACCAGAAGAGCGTCAAGGCGGCCAACGAGGACATCGACGGCACCGCCGCCCTCTGTGAGGAAGTCGGCGTGGTGGCCAAGGCTGCTATCGCCAAGAAGGCCCTGCCCAAGTGCAACATCGTTTACCGCAACGGTCAGGAGATGAAGAAAGACATCTCTGCCTATCTGCAGGTGCTCTACGATGCCTCTCCCGCCGCCGTGGGCGGCAAGCTGCCGGATGATAACTTCTACTACACCGAGCCGTCCGTCCTGCGCAAGGTCATGGCGGCGATCCGCAACTCTGCAAAGTAAGCTTTGAAACAAGGAAAACTGCCGCACAGCCGTGCGGCAGTTTTTCTTACATCAGAAGGCCCGCGCCGATGCCGATGAGGGCCGGCAGCAGCCAGCCAAAGCCGAGGCTGCTCAGGGGCAGAGCGTTCATCAAGACGGAGAGGGGGCCGAAGGGCAGGGCAGCAGGGATGCTCTGGATGGCCGTGAAGAGGATGCCCAGCCGCCAGACCGATGTCCGCTGGAACCGTCCGGGCAGGAACTCCACCACGATGAGGATGATGGCGATGGGGTAGATGGCGTTCAGCACCGGGACGGAAAGGCTCAGGATGCCCGCAAGGCCGATGTTCGCCAGCAGCATGCTCATCAGCGCGAAGAAGGCTGCAATGGCGGGATAGGACAGCCGGGGCAGAAGCTCGTGGAAGTATTCGCCTACGCTGGCGATGAGGCCGACACAGGTGTTGAAGCAGGCGATGACGAAGATGGCGGCCAGAAGCACCTGTCCCACCCGGCCAAACAGGCCGTCGGCCAGTGCCGTCAGGACGGAGGCGCCGGTGTCGCTGCCGGGGAAGGCAGCCCCCGAGATGCCGCCGATGTGGGTCAGCATGGCGTAGACCACCAGCAGCATCCCGCCCGCGATGAACCCGGCCCGGATGGTGCCGCGCCGGACGGCAGCTTCTTCCGTGATGCCCACCGCCTGAAGGTTCAGCGCGATGACCGCGCCGAAGTTGAGCGCTGCCAGCGCGTCCATGGTCTGATAGCCGTCCAGCACGCCCTGTGCGGCGGGGAGGGCGGCGTAAGCCTCGGCAGGTGTGCCGTAGCCGGGCGCGGCCGGGCGGAGGATGCAGCCCGCGAACAGCACCACGATGAGCACCAGCAGGGCAGGGCAGAGGATGCGGCCCAGCCGCTGGGTCAGCTTTTCGGGTTTGAGGGCCACGAAGTACGCCGCAGCAAAGAACACGAGGGAGTAGATGAACTGTCCCGGTGTGCTCCGCCCCACCAGCGGCGTCAGCATCTCAAACGAGGTGCTGGCAGTGCGGGGGATCGCGAGGCAGGGACCGATGGACAGATAGACCAGCACAGCGAACACCTGTGCGAAGCGGGGATGGACCCGCCCGGCCAGCGCAGGCAGACCGCCCGCCCGGGCCACTGCTGCCACGCCCGCGATGGGCAGACCGATGGCGCTGACGGCAAAGCCTACAAAAGCGAGCCAGAGCGCCGTCCCGGCCTGTGCGCCGAGGAAGGGCGGGAAGATGAGGTTGCCTGCCCCGAAGAACATCGAGAACAGGGTGAACCCCACCAGAAGGAGCTTTTTGCCCCGGAGGGCCTGAGTGGAATCGTGCATGGTCATCTCTCCCAGCTGTGCGCGGAGGCACGTAGAATAAGGATTACTTTATTCCAGTGTAGTGTTTTATGACCTTCATGTCAAGAGAAGAAAAGATGAAGGATTGTATTCTCATACATGATGTGATATTCTGAAAGCGAGAAAACGAACAGGAGCAAAGAAATACATGGATAAAACAAAAAAACGCCGCATTCAAATTTTGGCGGCGTCGGTGTTCTGGCTGGGCGTCTGGCAGGCGGCGGCTGCGGCCATCGGGCAGGAAGTCTTTCTTGTCTCGCCGGTGCAGGCCATCGGTACGCTGGTGGAGCTGCTGCCGCAGGCCGAGTTCTGGCAGCGCATCGGTTTCAGCGCCGGGCGCATCCTGTTGGGCTTCGGGCTGGGCGCGCTGTCCAGCGCGGTGCTGGCGATAGCCGCCGAAAAGTGGGAGTGGGTGGACGCCCTTCTCGCCCCCGTGATGCAGCTGGTCAAGGCCACTCCGGTGGCCAGCTTCATCATTCTGGCGCTGGTGTGGGTCAGCGGCTCGTCCCTGTCCGTCCTGATCAGCTTTCTGATGGTGCTGCCCGTCCTCTACAGCGCAGTGCGCACCGGCATCGGGAGTGCTGACCGCCAGCTTCTCGAAATGGCGCAGGTGTTCCGTCTGCCTCTGGGGCGGCGTCTGCGGGCGGTCTGGCTCCCGGCGGTGCTGCCCGCGTTCCAGCAGGGATGCAGCGTGGCGCTGGGCATCTGCTGGAAGAGCGGTGTAGCAGCAGAGGTCATCGGCCTGCCGGACGGCAGCATCGGCGACGCCCTTTACCGGGCAAAAATTACCCTTTCCACCGGAGAGCTGTTTGCCTGGACCTTCGTCATCATCCTGCTGAGCGCCGTATTCGAAAAGCTGTTCCTCGCTCTGCTGGATAAAGCAGTGGCGGCTGTTCTGGGCGAAGAGGGGGCTGAAAAATGAGTGGAACCAACAACAAACTGGAAATAAAGAATCTGTCTAAACGATTCGGAGAGAAGATCCTCTTCGAGAACCTCTCGCTTACTGTGGACGGCCCGGCGGTGCTCTGGGCGCCAAGCGGCTGGGGCAAGACGACCCTGCTCCGCATCCTGATGGGGCTGGAAGCGCCCACCTCCGGCAGCGTGGAGGGCGTGGGCCGGGTCGGCGCGGTCTTTCAGGAAGACAGGCTCTGCCCCCAGCTGACCGCCGAAGAGAATGTGGCGCTGGTGCTGACCGCAGAACAGTACAAGGTCAAAACACAATACAAAGAGCAGATACGAGATGACCTTATACGATTAGGACTGGATGACGAGGCCCTGGCCCTGCCTGCCCGGAAGCTCTCCGGCGGACAGAAGCGCCGCACCGCCTTGCTGCGCGCTCTCTGGGCCGAGAGCGACACCCTTCTGTTGGATGAGCCCTTCACCGGCATGGACCCCGCCGTCATGAAAAAAGCCGCAGCCATGCTCAAGGCACGCTGCGGCACAAAGCCCACCCTGCTGGCGACCCATGATAAAGAAGCCATCCGGGAGCTGGGGTGGAAAGTAATCGAACTGGGCTGAAACGAAAGGAGCCTGACCATGGAGAAAAAGACGAGCTGCCTGCTCTGCGTTCTTACCGCGCTGCTTCTCGCTGTGCTCTATCTCTGGGCCGCCCTCCGCCCGGGCGTCTGGCTGCGGGATGCCTTTTTGTATCGGCAGGCCGACGGCAGCTTTTCGGGCAAGGATGCGTATGCCGCCTACACCATGCAGATCGCCCAGACAGGAAACGGTGCGGAAGTGGAGTTCACGATGGACGGAGAGACGCGGCGCTATCGGCTCGAATCGAAAGCCGAGGGCATGAGCGACCCGGGCGTAAAAATCGAGCAGGACGGAGTGGTCATTTTTACCGGGACCGCGCTGGGCGACCCCGGCGACGCCATCCTGTGGCGGGAAGACGATGGGGGCCTTGCCGACGAGGTGGACGTCATCGTCAACGGCGAATACCAGAGATCCGACCTCTGGCCCAGCTGTAACTGGCTCTATAATGTGGCCGTCGGCGGGCGGCGGGAGACCCGGGGCAGCGTGGCGTTCCTGCTGCCGATCGGGGCGCTGGTGGTGCTCCTTGTGCTGGATGTCCGGTTCCCGCTGCTGTTCTGGAACCTCCGCCACGGGCTGGAAGTGTACGGCGGTGAGCCAACCGACTGGTATTACGCGATGCAGAGGGTGAGCCGCATTGCCAGCATCATCGGTGTTTTTGTGCTGGCGGCGATGAGCTTTGCTGTTCACTGAGGCTCACAGCAGCTCGGCAAGGATGCTGTTCTGCACGATGAGCCCGGCGGGCGTGAGGGCGAGGGTGTGGCCGTCAAAGTTGGCGTAGCCGCTCTTCACGCAGTTTTTCACAAAGGCCAGCTGCGAGGTGGAGAACTCCCTGCCATAGCGCTTTTTGTATTCGTCGAGACTCAGACCTTTGCGCAGACGCAGCTGCAAGATGAGATAATCCTCCGCACCGCAGCCGCCGTCCATGATGGGCGCGGCCTCGTCCCGCAGAAAGGCTTCGGTGTCGGCGGGGTAGTAGAACCGTTTGCCGCCCATGCAGGAGTGGGCCGCAGAGCCGATGCCCAGATAGTCGCCGCAGTCCCAGTAGATGAGGTTGTGCTTTCCCTCATAGCCCGGGCGGGCGAAGTTGGAAATCTCATATTGCCGGTAGCCATGATGTTCCAGCTGCTCGACGGCGTAGAGGTAAAAATCTGCCGCCTCGTCGGAGGTGGGCAGACCCTCGGGGGGCGTCCGGCCAAAGGCGGAGTCGGGCTCGATCTTCAAGAGGTAGGCGGAAATGTGGGCCGCGCCGCCATCCTCGATCAGCTCCAGCGTCTCGTCGAACTCGGCCTGCGTATAATGGGGCAGGGCCAGCATGATGTCGCCGCTGATGTTCTCGAACCCGGCCCGGCGTGCGGCGGCGAAAGCGGCCCGCGCCTGCTTTGCCGTGTGGGGGCGGCCCAGCGTCTTGAGCTGGCTGTCCCGGGCCGACTGGACGCCGAAGGAAATGCGGTTGACGCCCGCCTCCCGGAATGCCCGGAGAGAGTCTTCGGTCACGGTCTCAGGGTTGGCTTCCAGCGTGATCTCGGCCCCGGGCAGGGGCTGCGCGGCGTCGATGAGCCGGGCGGCGTCTGCCGGGTCCAGCAGACTGGGCGTTCCGCCGCCGAAATAAAGGGTGTCCGGCCGCAGGGGCGCGTCCGGCGCAAACCGGGAGAGTTCCCGCAAAAGGGCGTCCACATAGGCCCGGGGGACGCCGCGCTGGCCGGGGGCGGAGTAAAAATCACAGTACCGGCATTTGGAAAAACAGTAAGGAATATGCAGATAAAGTCCGAGGGACATCAAATATCACAGCCTTTTTCATGAATCGTTCATTTCTATGCAGTATACTATATTTCGTAGACCGGGGCAAGGCCGAGGCCGATGCCCTGATTTTGAATGGAGGATTCCTTATGGATTACAACAACTATGACCGCGGCTATGCGGAGCCTTCGATGAGCGCATCGGACTATATGACCCGCACCTACCGCTGGATGGCCGGCGGCCTGCTCGTCACCTTCGCAATGGCCTATATCACGGCGACTACGCCCCTTATCTACTTGGTCGATTCTCTCTACTTCCTGCTTACCATCGGTGAGCTGGCACTGGTGTTCATGCTCAGCGCCCGGGTGCAGAAGATGTCCATCGACGGTGCAAGAGCCGCGTTCTTCGGATACGCCATCCTGAACGGCATGGTCCTGAGCTACTACTTCCTGATGTTCTCGGTAGGTACTCTGGTCATGGCCTTCCTCGCCACGGCGGTCTACTTCGGCCTCATGGCTGTGTACGGCACCACCACCCATAAAGACCTCACCGGCTGGGGCCCCCGCCTCATGATGGCTCTGGTGGCCATGATCGTCACCAGCCTCGTGGGTGCGCTCTTCGGCTTTGGCTTCGGCGCCTCGGTGCTCTACTGCGGCATCGGTCTGGTGGTGTTTATGCTGCTCACCGCCTACGATACCCAGAAGCTCCGCCAGATCTACGCCTACTATGCAGGCGACGCCGAGCTGGCCGAGAAGGCTTCCATCTACGGCGCACTGACCCTCTATCTGGATTTCATCAACATCTTCCTGTATGTCGTCCGTCTGCTGGGCATGAACAGCCGCAGCCGCAACAACTAAATAGGACTTTTGGCCCCGGTCATCCGGGGCCTTTTTGCGTCTTTATGAATAAACCCCGCTCCATCGCTCCAAACTACCACCAAAGAAACGATTCCGTACACAAAATGGATTGGAGTAACGAACGATGGAGCAATTCAGAAAGTTTTTGCGGGACAAAGCCTTTGCGCTGGTGCTCACCGCCTGCCTGCTGGCGGCGGCAGCGGCCGGGGTATGGGCTGTGCGCACCGTGCGCAATGAGCTGAAGAAGGATCTGGACGCGGTGCGCAGCCCGTCCAGCACCGCCCCCGGCATCGACGAGGGCATCCACACATCGCCCGGCGTCGCCGGAGAGGAGGAAGCCGAATGGCAGCAGCAGAACGCACCCGCAGCAAACAGTGTGGCCAATGTGCCAAAAGCCGACAGCTCGTCCGGTGGGGCTGCGTCCTCTTCTGGTGCGCGGTCTGGGTCTGGTTCGGTGCGCGAACCCTCCGCGCTGCAAACCGAGTCCTTGCCTGCCAGCAGTTCGGCTGCGCCTGCCTCCACGCAGCCTGTCTCGGGGCGCGTCTTAAACAGCTACAGCGGCGATGAGCTGGTCTACAGCAAGACGCTGGGCGACTGGCGCACCCACAACGGTGTGGACTACGCCGCCAGCAGGGGCGCGGAAGTGACCGCCCCGGCGGCAGGCAAGGTGGTGGAGACCGGCACGGACGACAAGTGGGGGCCTGTGGTCGCCATTGAAGACGCTTCCGGCAGGGTCTGGCGGGTCTGCGGCACGACGGACGCCAAGGTGAAGAAGGGCGACACCGTCTCGGCCGGGCAGACCATCGGCAAGGTGGGCAGCGTGAGCTGTGAGTGTGCCGAGGAGAGCCACATCCACTTGGAGGTCATGGAGGGCGAAAAGTATCTCGACCCCATCAAGGCCATGAAATAAGCAAAATTTTCCGGGCAGGTGCAGCAGAACGCTGTACCTGCTTTTTTCACATTGCTTTTGGCGGTCGATTCTGGTATGATAAACTAGAATAAGTGTGAAGACAGAAGAAAAAGCGGAGGAAACGAAACATGAAGGTCTTAGTGGTAGGCGGCGGTGCTGCCGGCCTGATGGCGGCGGGCGCGGCCCTGCGGCAGGGGCATGAGGTGACGGTGCTGGAACATATGGAAAAACCGGCTCAGAAAATTCTCGTCACCGGCAAGGGCCGCTGCAATGTGACCAACGACTGCACCGCAGAGGAATTTCTGCACCATGTGCGGACGAACCCCCGCTTTCTGTTCTCGTCGCTGGGGGCTTTCCCACCGGCCAGGACGATGGAGCTGTTCGAGTCTCTCGGTGTGGAGCTGAAGGTGGAGCGCGGACGCCGGGTGTTCCCGGTGTCCGATAAGGCCGAAGAGATCCGGCAGGCTCTTCTGCGGTACGCAGACGGAGCGGACATCGTCCACGACGGGGCAAAAAAGCTGCTGCTGGAGCCGCTGGCCCAGCCGGAAGAAGCGCCTGCTGCGCCGGAAGATCCGCGCCGCCCGAAAAAGAAAAAGCCCGGCCCGGCCTATCGCTGCGTGGGTGTGCGGGGAACTTCGGGCCGGGAGTACAAGGCGGACGCCGTTCTGGTGGCAACAGGCGGTCTGAGCTACCCCACCACCGGCTCCACCGGCGACGGCTACAAGCTGGCCCGGCAGGCGGGCCACACCCTCGTGGAGCCTGTCCCCAGCCTCGTCAGCCTCGTGAGCCATGACGCCGACTGCAAGAAGATGATGGGCCTCGCCCTCAAGAACGTGACCCTCACCCTCCACGAGGACGGCAAAGCCATCTTCGAGGAGCAGGGCGAGATGCTGTTCACCCACTTCGGCATCAGCGGGCCGCTGACCCTCAGCGCGTCGAGCCATCTGGGCGACATGAAAAAGCACAAGTACGAAGCTTTTATTGATTTGAAGCCTGCCCTCAGCGAGGAACAGCTTTATGACCGCATCACCCGGGACTTTGCCCTTCTGGCGAACCACGCGGCGCAGGGCGCACTGGTGAAGCTGCTGCCGTCCAGTATGCAGCCGGTCATGGTGGCCCGCTGGGGCATCGACCCGGCCACCAGGGCAAACCAGATCACCCGGGAGCAGAAGCGGGAACTGGTACAGCTGATGAAGCACTGGCGGGTGTCCATCGACGCCCGGGGCGACCTGGCCCACGCAGTCATCACGTCGGGCGGCGTGTCGGTGCGGGAGGTGGACCCCAAGACCATGCAGAGCAAAAAGGCCCTCGGCCTCTACTTTGCAGGCGAGGTGCTGGATGTGGACGCCTATACCGGCGGCTATAACCTGCAGATCGCATTCTGCACGGCACAGAGTTTTGCGAATCATCTGGAATGACCGCTATAGAAGGAGATATAAAAATGATTTCTGTTGCAATCGACGGGCCTGCGGGCGCAGGCAAATCTACGCTGGCGCGGCGTCTGGCTGCGGACTTCGGCTACATTTATGTGGACACCGGTGCGATGTTCCGCACCATCGGCCTTTATGCCCTCCGCGCAGGCAAGGACCCGAAGGACAACGAGGCGGTCAATGCCCTGCTGCCCAATATCACCCTCGAGTTTGCTTTTATCGAGGGCGAACAGCATATCTATCTGAATGGCGAGGACGTCAGCACGGCCATCCGCACCGAAGAGGTGGGAATGGCGGCTTCTGCCGTGGGTGCAAATCCGGCGGTGCGCGCCTTCCTGCTGGAGATGCAGCGGGACATGGCCAGGACGCAGAACATCCTGATGGATGGCCGCGACATCGGCACCGTGGTGCTGCCCAATGCGACTGTGAAGATCTTCCTCACCGCCAGCCCGGAGGCCCGCGCCACCCGCCGCTGGAAGGAGTACCAGCAGAAGGGCATCGACACCCCCTACGAAGATGTGCTGGCCGACGTCAAGCAGCGCGACTATCAGGACACCCACCGCGCCGCAGCCCCCCTCAAGCAGGCAGACGACGCCGTGCTGCTGGACACTTCGGAGCTGAATTTCGAGCAGAGCTTTGAGGCCATGAAGAAAATGATCACGGAGAAGGTCGGATGATACTATATTATATTCTGGTCCCGCTGGCATGGCTGGTGTTCCACATCGGCTTCCGCGTCCGGTGTGAGGGCAGGGAGAACCTGAAAAAAATCGGCACGAAGGGCTGCATCATTGCCCCCAACCACATTTCCGCCATCGACCCGGTGTTCGTCGTCATCACCCGGTTCTGGGGCCAGCGGATGACAGTGTTTGCCAAGAAAGAGCTGTTCGAGATAAACCCATTCCTGTCGTGGTTCTTCCGGTGCGCCGGTGCAGTCTGCGTCCGCGGCACGAAAGAAGAGGTCGGCGTCATCGACGACACCGTGAAAAAGTGTCAGGAGGGCGGCACACTGCTGCTCTTCCCGGAGGGTACGCGGGAGCAGGAGAATAAGTTCCTTCCCCTCAAGAGCGGACTCTTCGTCATCGCGGCGGCAGCAAATGTGGACGTCGTGCCTTGCCGCATCTACTACGACACCCCCGATGGGAAGATGAAGCTGTTCTGCAAGGTGCGTGTCATCTTCGGCGAGCCCATGCCCGCTGCACAGTTTGCGATGGAAGGCCGCCGTGACATCAAGAAGCTGCGGGAGAATAAACAGGCCGTTCTGGATGCGTGGAGCGAATTGTAAGGCGGCTTGCCCTCTCCGTCATCGCAAGCGATGCCACCTTTCCCAGAGGGAGAGGCTTCGCTTTCCCGCTGCGCTTTAAGGCTCTCCCTTTGGGAGAGCTGTCGAGCAAAGCGAGACTGAGAGGGCAAGGACGCTAGAATAGGAAGGACAAGCAATGGAAATCAGACTTGCAAAGACTGCGGGTTTCTGCTTCGGCGTGGACCGCGCGGTCAAGCTGACCTACGGTCTGCTGGATGAGGGCCGCAAGGTGGCCACCCTCGGCCCCCTCATCCACAACCCCCAGACCGTGGAAGACCTCGAGCGCCGGGGCGCACTGGTAGCAGACACCCCCGCTGATGTCCCTGCGGGCTACGAGGTGGTCATCCGCAGCCACGGCGTCCCACGCAGCATTTACGACGAGCTGGACGCCCGGGGCTGTACCTATCACGACGCCACCTGCCCCTTCGTGAAGAAGATACAGAAAGTCGCTTCCGAGGCCGAAGCCGCCGGTGCGACACTCGTGGTGGCCGGTGACGTGTCCCATCCGGAGGTGCAGGGCATCGTCGGACATACCCGGGGAGAGGTATTCATTTTCAGCGATCTGGCCCAGTTGAAGGCGTGGAAAGGGCCTTCTGACCCCCAAAAGCCCATTTTTGCAGTTGCACAGACCACATTTCAGGTAA
>OJOV01001239.1_pt1 | contig 21927 bp, 11 predicted proteins | sample 1598281 | NCBI WGS metagenome assembly OJOV01 (sample SAMN03922469, study PRJEB24848) | human gut metagenome | isolation source: stool sample | host: Homo sapiens | place: Germany | collected 2010-11
GCGCAACGCGCATCCGACGCACAGGAAGCTGGCCGCGTGGTGCAAGTGCAGCGTGGGCACGGTCAAACGCCACTTGTCATGGCTGGAAGGGGGACGTGTGGTGATGGAGCAGCGGTTCCGTCTGCGTGACGGCTCGCCGGTCGTGCCGCGCTGGCGCCGTTGACGATATAGGCGCCCTTCGTGGGTGTCGGCGTCGGCGATCATGTGCTTTTTCCGTTCAGGGAGGTTTCGTATGGCTGACAATCCTGCCGGGGTCCGTGCCGGCAAGGCCGGGGGTCCGCATGGGTTGCGGGTCCTGTCCCCGGCCGATCCGGGGTATGTGGAGTGGTGCCGGTCCGGCATGCCCCAGAGGATCCGTCTGCTCAAGCTCGCCGCCGAGAAACGCCGCCGGATCGAGCAGGGCGTGATCTGTCCGAAATGCCATAGGCGCCGGGTCCGTGCCGGCGACACGTTGTGCGCCCAGTGCCGTCACTTGGAGGATCTGCCCCGCTGCCGGGAATGCGGGAGGCGGACGAGCCGTCCCGTGGACGGGTTGTGCGCCCGATGCCTGAAACTGGTCCGGGAACAGGCCAGGCCGATGTGCCCGAAATGCGGCAGGTGCCGGTGCCTCGAGGGCGAGGACATGTGCGGCAGGTGCCGGGCGCACCGTGTGTTGCCATCCTGTTCTCGTTGCGGCGCGCCGCGGCGGAAGGGCTCGCCGGACGGGTTGTGCGGCCGATGCCGGCAGCTCCTTTCGGGGAAGGCGAGGACATGAATCTGGCGGACGTGGCCTTGGAGGCCCTGTACGTGCTGGGTGTACTGATGTGCTGCGCGCTCCTGTCCCGCGAGGAGGGCTCGCGCGAGGGCCTGGGTTCGCGTCGCGCCCGCCTGTTCATGCTGGCGTTGGCGGTGGAGGCGATGCAGGCGGGGTTGGGTTCGCTCGCGTTCCGGGAGCCGTGGGGCGCGCCGTTCGCGCCCTGGCAGGCGTTCGACCTGGCGGGCGCGGTCCTGGCGGACCTGTTCCTCGCACGGGCCCTGCTGCGCGGCGACGGCGGGGCTCCCGGTCCGGACTACCGGTGACGCGTACCGCCGGTCATTCCTCCCGTTCGTGTTCGTGTTCCACCTCGAAGCGGATCTTGAGCCGCGTACGGCCGCGGCGGGCATGGCGCGCGATTCGGCTTTGTCTGCCCTTTCCACCCTCCCGGACGTTGTGACGTGCGTGGCGTCCCCGCGCACGGACGCGGGCAAGAAGATTTCTTGCGGCCGCCATGACGCGCAGGAGCGACAGCGCCACAAGGCAGCCGATGGTGAGCAGCGCCACCAGATCGTGGTTCCGGGCGGCGGGCAGGTTCAGGATGATTTCGAGGATGTCGAGCATGGCCTCGACCAAGTTTCTGATGTATTCCATGTGCCGTGGTATGCGTTCGCTGGCCATGTTTATGCTCGCAGCCGATTCTGGTAGACCTTCAATCTGCGTACGATGCCCGGTGTCGACAATGCCTACACGGAATTGGCCCTGTCGTTGGTCGGCGACTGGCTCACCCATGTCTCCGAGAAGGCGGCGTGTTTCCGTCTTTGCCGAACCGACGATATCCAGACCGTATGAGTCTGGCTTGGTGACCCCCGATATGCGTGTTTCCGGGTGCAACCATTACGGGTATCATGCCGGGAAACGGCTTGTCATTGGGAATGCATGGGGATATGTTTAATCGGGTACCCCGATATATGTAGGGTGGGTCATAGGAGGATGGCATGAGAGAGAACACACTGAGGAACGCTCCTCTCGACGGGCTGAGCATCACGCTGACCTGGTCCATACCGGAAAACCCGCCCTCACAGGGTCCGGAGGATTTCTTCTCGAATTATCAGCTTCGTTTCAAGGATTCCCAGCCCGATAGTTCGATTATCTGCATCGTCAAGAACGACGGCTGGTCCACAGGCGATTACCCATACAGCTACCAGCTGCAGAACGAACGGGAAGGCATCAGCTTCGACCTGGACGTCGACCGGTTCCGCATCGACATGACAAAGCCGGATAACTATTCCAACTGGGATTCCTTCGCTCCCGTCATCGAATCGGGCATAGACATACTTCTACAGGCATTGAATAAGACCGTGGGTGCCACGTGCTTCGATTCGGTTTCCATCCGGTATGACGACTGGTTCCCGACGGAAATCACAGGAAGGGATTCCTCCCATTTCATCAGGGACGTTCTTGGTTTTTCCATCGCCCTTCCCGACCGGATTGACGAAGGATTCCCTTCCAAAGGTGATGAATCGGTCCAGGCATACGTCAATCGGCATCTCGCCGGCTGCGGATTGGACGCGACCATCAAGGTGGCGGACATGACACGCATCGCCGGACGCCCCGCGGACCCCAGTCGTGCAGGCGTGGCCCTGATGATGCAGATCTCGAATCGCTCGTCCATCGACACGGACCTGCGTTCCGTGATGGATTCCCTGTCGGAGGAACATGACATCGCGCATAGAATGTTCTTCACCCTCATCGAGCCGATAAGGGACACGTTCGGCGTTGGGGAGGACCAATGAAAACAGCCGAACTCTTGGAGACGCTTCGGACGAGGCAGCCCCTGTCCTGGAGACAGGTGAGGGACCGTCTGCCGCTCTCGCTTCCCCGCCAATCGCGACTCGATCTGGCATCAGACGACAGATACCCGCAGGAATCGGACTACGGCGGCGGGCCGGCCATCGTGGATTTCCTGGACATGAAAGATGGCTGGGCCGGCCCCGGCACGTTCGCGCCCTCCCGGATGATCATTCGGAACGCGCGCGCCTTCCTGTCCCGGGTCTCCGCTGTCAGCCGTATCGTGCCATGCGTTTCCCCTTCCCCGAGAGGAACCATCAACATCACCTATTATCTGGATGAGGACAGGGACATATCCGTCGAGGTGGGCGACGACGAGCTGGCTTCGTCCACGAACCTTGACCGTGATGACCTGTTCCTTGTCTGGAACCGGGATGATGCCATCCCACGGCAGCTTCTGGAGGCTTTGGCCCAGGGACGCCCTTTGACCCGTTCCTGGAATTCCCCGTCCCGTGGATGGTCCGTCAGATGACGTCCGCGGAGGATTATCCGGATCATGTGGACGATGCGGAGCAATTACTTCGGGCCGTTCTGACCAGGCATCACATCGAACGTATCCCATTGCCGGACGGTACGTTACGACTCAGAATCTCCCGGGATTTCTTCCTGCCATTCAGATCCGATGAAATCGGACTATCCGCGTTCAGGGAGCTGGCCGGCAAGGATACGATTCGCAGGGATGCGGATTCCATGTTCAGCTATTGCGGATTCGGTCGCACCCAGTGCGCGGATATGCGAGAGATCGATGCGGAGGTTGAAGCCGCCCCCATTCCAAAGGCTCCGGAGCACGCGAACATCGATCTCAGCGGGCTGCTGACCGAAGAGGATATTCGCTTATATCAGGCGGCCTCCGAGGCCACGCCTCATGGAAAGATCCGTCCGGTCAATCCTCATGCATGCCGCAAGGTCTATGCCGTGCTGGATCTGTTGAGGGAACGATTCACCGTGGAATGGGATCCGGAATCCAAAGGTTATCGCAAGGCCATCCGTCGGCCCCGATGATTCCTCACGCCGCCGGCATGGACGGGATCCAGCGTACGCCGCCCTTCTGTGGCTCCTGGTTGCCGTGGCTTGCGTGTACTGAAGGGGAGCGCCGCCGGTCCGGCTTCCCCTTCCGCTCCCCCGATATCGGCGGATTGTCGGGTGGATGGCATGCCGGCCGGCGGGATCGCCGGCCGTGGCATAGGATGTGTTCATGCGGACCGTTCCCCTCTCCCGGAAGGGGTGCCGGCGGTTGGTCCGATGATAGGAAAGGAACGAGGATGAGCGAAGAGGACAAGGTGCCGTCCCCGGACGGCGTGGGCGTGGTGCCCGAACCCGAGCCCGAAACGGTTCGCAGGCGTCCGAAGTGGCTGGCACCCGCGGCCGTGGGTTGCGTGCTGGTGCTGCTCGCCGTGGGCGGTGTGGCCGGCTGCCGTATGTGGTCGGCGCGCGAACTGGCCGAGGCGAGGGAGGCTTGCGCCGTGGCGGCGGACGGGGTGCGTGGCGCGGCGAACGACTACAATGCGGTCGTCAACGGCCAGGCCGCCGACGCCTCGGCGGTCACCGTCGACCAGGTGAAGGACGCGAGGACCGTGGACGCGCTGGCCAAGGCGTTGAAGACCACGGTGCCCGAGTATGAGGGGTGCGTGGCCGGTTCCAAGGCCGGTCTGGACGAGGCGACGTCGAAGCTCGACAGGCAGGCCGCCTGGTACAAGACCCATGCCGCATCGCTCGGGAAGGCCGTCAAGGCGGTGGAATCCTCGAGGCTCGACAGGACGGTCGAGGACGCGGAGAAGCTGCTCGCCGATTCGAAGGGCAGGGTCGCCGACGAGAAGACCCGTAGCATGTTGGAGCAGGCCATCAAGGACAGGGACGCGGACGCGATCGGCGAGGCCGTGAACGCGGTGGACGGGTCGGTCAAGGCCAAGGCGAAGGCCGACGCCGACGCGAAGGCCAGAAGGGAGGCCGAGGAGAAGGCCCAGGCCGAACAGGAGGCCCAGGCGGCGGCCGACGCGGCGGCGGCCCAGGCGCAGGCGCAGCAGCAGGCCCAGTCCTATGGCGGCGGCTACTCGTACGGCGGCGGCACCGGCTACACCGGTGGAGGCTACACCGGCGGAGGCACGTACACGCCGCCCGCGACCGGAGGCGGCAACGGTGGGGGTTCCGCCTCCAGCGGACCAATCAGCGGAGGACACGGATGTACTACTGATTGTCCTCCACCATCAAGCGACGGTCTGATTCATCATTAACGACTATCAATAAAGTCCATAAGGGTCTTGCTCGAATTTCGGGCAAGACCCTTTTTATTTCCAAGTTCTCTTTTCCCTGTGTTTTTCCTGTGATATCGGTGTGGTTTTCCGGGGTGTGCGGGTGGGGGTCGTGGAGTCCGGCCTGTGGGACGGGTTCCGTGAGGGGCGGGAGAGGCCCGTCCTGTTGATCAACACAGGGAGGAGACCCTTATGGGTTTTCGTCATGATAGGGCGTCGGCCGGGCGGAGTCATGAACCGCTCGCGCGTGGCGCGCATGGGGCGGGGCCGGCACGCACGGTGCTTGCCGGCCTGGTGGCCGTGGCCACGCTGGCCACGGGCGGCCTGGTGGCGTCGACCGCGTATGCGGGCGGCGCGGGAGACAACCGTCCGGGCGGCCCGGCCGGCGGCCTTCCCGCGGGCATGTTCTGGCAGTACAAGGACGACGCGTCCGGCAGCTTCGGTCCGGCCGCGAACGCCGACGGCTCGCCGCGCATCGCGTCGGTGGAGGCCGCGTACAAGCGTGCCGGCGTGAGTGTGGTGAACGACGGCGTGTACGACGGGCCGGGGGCGATCCGCGATACGTTGCGGGGCGCGTTGTCGAAGTGCGTGGCCGGGTTCCGTCAGCGTCATCCGGGCGAGGGCGACGGCGACTGCCGTGTCGTGGGCGTGGGCTCGGTCGCCGGCCAGCAGGGCGGCAGATGGGTGTACAACGGGTCCGGCGGCTATTCGGCGTCCGAATGGTACTCGTCCTGGGACTCGCAGATCAAACCGTATACATATAACTATGCCGGCACACAAAGCTACCGTACCTCAGATGGCTTTGATGATGATCCGTCGAACAGCGTGGACAAGATCGCGTATTCGAACGTGGCTGCGGCCGGCGCGACGCCGAACCTGATCATCATCGTGCTGGACAAGTACCAGCCGAAGCCGCCGGAGACGCCTCCGGCCCCGCCGACGAAGAAGGTGGAGCAGGGCACGAGCGCTGATGGCATGTCGAACGAGACGGTGATCTCGACGGGCACTGGCGTGGGCGGCAAGAGGATGGTCGTCCAGGATGCGATCGATCCGAACGGCATGGCGTACAAGGTCACGGGCCAGAAGGTCACGGACACGACCACCGGCCAGGACGTGTCCGCGAAGTTCACGTTCAACACGGCGGACGGGCAGCCGGCCCCGAACGATGTGGCCACGGCCACGTGGAAGGGCGGCGACCTGCCGGAAAGGCACACATTCGAGTACCGTCTGACCATCACGGTCTCGCTGCCTTCCACGTCGAAGGTCACGGACACGCCGTCCGTCACGTGGAACGACAAGGGCACGGGCAAGGCCGACGGCCACGGGTTCCCGACCTGGCGGCCGAACCCGGACAAGAGCTGGATCCTGTACCGTGACGGCAAGTGGCAAGCCGTGGTCGATCCGGGCGAGACGAACAGGACCGGCGCGGATGACATGAAGTTCCTCGACGGGGACACGGTCGGCAGCGCGGTGAACGGCACCGTGGACCCCGGTCTGAAGGAGGCTCCCTCCAAGCTGGAGCTGACCGACGACTGGGCCGCCGCCGACTATCTGGTCGACCCGCAGGACGCGTCGAAGATCCGCGTGTTCGCGGCCGAGGCCGAGCCCGACCGCACCGACACGGTCGACGGCGCCACGGTGAAGCACTACATGCGGACCAGCGTCGCGGACATCGCGAACAAGGGCACCGACGTGACCGACATGTTCGACATCAAGGTCGAGGGCACCGTGGCGACCGCCACCGCGAAACCGGACTATTTGAAGACCCTGAAGGGCATGAGGAAGGGCCTGCAGCTGACCCTGCTCGTCCCGTTCACCGTGAACTTCGCGGACGGCAAGGGCGCGGCCCGGGTGCGCGAGGACTTCGGCAGGAAGCCGGGCGACGAGGTCACGTTCTGCACCTCGCCGGACGGCAAGGAGCTGACCAACAAGGGCAGCCAGACCGTGAACGGGCAGACCGAGCCGACCAACAAGCCGAAGATCTGCGGCTACGTGCCTCCGGTGAAGAAGGACGTGATCGCGGAATCCTCGCAGGGCGGCGGCCAGGAGAGCGTGGACGGCAAGGTCGTCCACCCGGGCCAGAAGGTCGAGTACCAGCTGACCACCGAGCCGAAGCTGCCCGCCGACCTGGCCACCATGGTCACGAGCGTGGCGTTCACGGACTCCTATGACGAGAACCTCGTGCCGGACAAGCAGACCGTCGAGATGATGGACCTGAACACCGGCAAGGTCGTGCCGAAGTCGAAGTACGCGACCAGGTGGGATGAAGGCAGGCACCTGTTCCAGCTGACCGTGAAGGACCAGTCGCTGATCGGCCAGTGGCGCGCCTCCTCCAGCCCGCGCGTCCAGATCCGCTTCGAGGGCACCGTCAAGGAGGATGCCCCCGCCGACCACAAGATCGGCAACAAGTGGGTGCTGACCCTGAACAACAGCCTGACCCCGTCGAACGAGGTGTTCAACCTGCCGCCCGTCTTCAACCCCTCGAAGAAGGACACCCAGTCCAAGGAGCAGGGCGACCCGACCGTCTCGATCGACGGCAAGACGATGCTGCTGGGCGACACCGGCCACTACACGATCGACCTCGACGCCACGCAGAAGGACCAGGCCTACAAGGTATGGCGATTGGGCCTGACGGATGATTTCGATGACGAGTACGTGAGCATCGACCCGTCGAGGATCGAGATCACGGGCGACGACGGCAAGGACTACACCAACGCGTTCAACATCCAGGTGAGGGACGGCGTCGCCTACGCGTACGCGAAGACCGTGGACACCGAGATCCCCGCGACCGGCGAGACCGTGAAGGGCGACCCGCAGCCGACCGATCTGAAGGCCTACGCCGGGAAGTCCGACAAGGACCACGACCCGTTGAAGGACCCGGCCATCGACCAGTCGCTGCTCGGCCAGCACTACGCGGTCACCCTGCCCTACACGGTGGTCAAGGTCACCGACGGCTACGTGGTGAAGAACACCGCGGTCCAGATCGTCAACAACGTGAGGAAGAAGACCAACACCGTCTCCAACCCGTTGAAGCCGATCAACCCGAAGAAGGACGTGACCGTGAAGGTCGGCGGCCACAGCGTCGACGGCAGGAGCGTCTACCTGGACTCCACGTTCCTCTACCAGCTCGACAGCTCGATCCTGCCCGCGGACCGCGCCTACCAGAAGATCGCGAACTGGGGCATCACCGACCGGCTCGACCCGGCGTACGACAAGGCGACCGGCCAGTGGGCCGTGTACGCGGCCCGCGACCTGTACCGGGGCGGCGAGGCCATCGCCAGGAAGGGCGAGAGAATCGCCGGCAGCGGCTTCGACAGCTCGAGGCTCGGCGGCGACATGTTCACCGCGAACATCGACCCCTCCACCGGCCTCGTGGACATCCAGGCCACCCAGGCGTACCTGGACCTCGTGTCCGCGGACGACGCGCACGAGCAGGGCTGGCGCGCCTACGTGCAGGTCACGCGCGTGAAGGTCACCGACCGCCACGAGAACGTGTTCACCGAGCACGTGAACGGCAAGGACCTGACCAGCAACATCGTGTGGACCCGCACCCCTGACCTGACCCCGGGCATCAAGCTCGAGAAGTGGGACAGGAGGAGCGGCTGGCCGAAGGGTGACCGCGACGACTCCAAGGACGCGCTCGACGGCGCCAAGGACGGCACGACCATCGTGTTCACCATCAAGAACACCAGCAAGGACGATTCCGGCCACGGTGCCTGGTTCAAGGCGAGCGACCTGAAGCTTGAGGACCACACCATCGTCGGCGACGGCACCGTCACTGACCTGAAGTACCCGGAAGGCTGGGACAGCCTGATCCTCAAGCCCGGCCAGAGCGTCGAGGTGACCGGCACGCTCACCGGATTCACCAAGGACAGGCACACCGACCGCGCCAAGGTCACCGGCACCCCGTTGGTCGAATGCCCCGTGGTGGACAAGGACCCGTTCGGCGACGCCTCCGGCAAGCCGTCCACAGGCGGCGAAGCCGGCGACGGCGACGGTCCCAGGCAGGTGACCGTCGGCGATCGCACGCTGTGCGAGGACACGCCCGTCGAGTCCAACACCGACGACTGGAACGGCCGCCGGTCGCTGCTGGGCGAGACCGGTTCCGCGATCCTGCCGCTCGGCGTGGGCGCGCTGCTCATGGCCGGCATCGGCGCCGCCGTCGTGATGGTCCGCCGCCGCAAGTCGGCGCATGACGACACGGACGCGGCCCTCATGCCGCGCCACGCCGCCTGACCCACTGGGGCCCGTCCCATGCGCGTCGCCGCGTGGAGGGCCCTTTTCCCGGGGCCGGCGTCCCGACCGGGACGCCGGCCCCTCATCCATGCAACGACATCGATCACTCCCCTCCTGTTGGGGAGGGGGCGGGCGCGGCATGCGGCCGCGCCCATAGGAGAAGGACACGATATGAGGAACATCATCCGCATCGGCGCCGGCACGGACCGCCGGAACCGGTTCGTCGCGATCGCGTTGGGCGTCGCCCTGGCGGTCGGACCGGCCGCCATGCTGCCCGCGGCGGCGCTGGCCGCGCCGGCCACGGACGCCGCGGCCGCGAGCACGACGGCCGGCGCGACCATCACATTGCAGGGCGCAGACGGAGCAAGCCTGGCCGGCCACACGTTCGACGTGTACCGGATCGGCACGTACACGGACCAGGTCCTGGACGGCACGCGGATCAGCAGTCTCGGCGTGCGCGGCGACACGGCGTCGAACGCGTGGGCGGCCGACGCGATCGGCATCGCCAACGCGTACGATCCAAGCACGGCCGACGACATCGGCAAGGTGTACGGCTATGATGACGCGGGCAACATCGCCAACATCAAGATGGACTCCCAGACCAGGCAGCTGCGCAACATCAGCAAGGCCCTGTCCCAGTCCACTCGGAAGCCGGCCGCCATCCAGGGCGGCGCGAACCTGACGACCACCCAGTCCACGCTGACGATCAACGTGCCCTCCGAGGGCCTCTACTACATCACGGACAGCGCGGGCAACCCGATCATGGTCGGCACGAAATCCGGCAACGCGAACATCATGCAGCTCGACGCGAAGGACCCGCAGTGGCGGACCCTGGGCGTCGCGGTCGTCAAGGCGAAAAGCGTGAGGGTCGACAAGAAGGTCCAGGTGTCGCGCGACGGCAGGACCGTCGGCAAGGACGGCACCGCCTCCGATCCGGTCGGCGTGACCGTCGGCGACACCGTCACCAACACGGTCGAGGTGACCGTGCCGAACAAGCAGGCCGCCGGCGCGGTCAAGTTCAAACTCGTCGACCAGCCGAAGGGCCAGACGTACGTGAAGGGCTCGCTGAGCGTCCGGCTGAAGAACGCGCCGCAGACCGACATCACGGCCGACGCGGTCATCTACGACGGGACCACGCAGAACAACGCGAAAAGCATCCCCGGCGACCCGGCTTTGAAGACCGCCGACAACCGGCCCGCAGACCCGGATCTCGCCATCCCCGCAGGCGGCTGGGGCATCGACGGCAGGAACATCCTCGACAAATACTCCAACAGGACGATCGTCATCACCTACAGGATGACCGTCGACAAGGCCAGCATCACCGACCCGGCCAACAACACCATCCACACGTACGGCACATTCACCGACGGCATCCACTTCACGACCATCACCGACCAGGACAAGGCCGACATCAAGGCCTACGACTTCACCCTGCGGAAGGTGGACGCGGGCAACGTGAACACGCTGCTCGACGGCGCCCAGTTCCAGATCCAGCGCAACGGCAAATGGATGAATCTCGACCAGAACACCGGCAAATGGTCGGACGCGGCCAACCAGGATGCCGCCAGCGTGTTCATCACCGGCGACTCGAACCATGACGGGACGGTCGACAACAGGGACGACGCGAGCCAGAGGGGCCTCATCCGGTTCAAGGGGCTCGGCTACGGCACGTACACGGTCACCGAAACCCGGGAGCCGGCCGGCTACGCCAGCTACGCGAAACCGACGTTCACCGTCACCATCGACGACGCGGGCACCAGCATCCAGTACAGGGGGACGGGCACCGTGCCGAACCTGACCAGCAGACTGGACAACAACACCGTCCAGGTCAAGAACGTCGCGAACCTGACCCAACTGCCGCAGACGGGCGGCGTGCTCGCGTTCGCGTTCTGGCTGGCCTGCGCCATGCCCCTGTTCGCGATCGGCGGCACCATGGCCGTGCGCGGCGCGCGCAACCGCCGCGACGCGCTGATGCTCACGCACGACGGAGACACCCCGGCCGTCTGACATACGGGGGCGCGGAACAATCCGGATCATGCCGTGTCCCGCGCCCCTCCCCCTTCGTTTTCATTCATGGTTCTTTTGGCTCGCCGCAAGGGGTTCGTGCGGGTCCTGGTCCATCCGTCACGGACAGTCAAGGGGCGGGGAAGGAAAAAACACACATGCACGCATGGTTGAAACGGGCGGTCGCGGGACTGTTGTCCGCGGTCACCCTCCTGGGCGGCGGGCTCCTGACGGCGGGCACCGCGAACGCGGACGAGATCCGCATGCCCGACATCGGCAAGACCATCACGAGCCTGACGGCATCGGCCGCCACGACGTATCCAAGGGAGCTCGTCAACGGCGGATTCGACTACCTGCCCGCGGGCGGCTGGAACGTCATCAGTCCCAAGCTGAACACCTCAAGAGGCAAGTTCACAAGCGTCGACCCGGTCAACGGGCAGTACATCCGCAATGCGCATGTCACAGATGGAAACGTCGCATGGGTGAAATGGGACGGTTTTGATGCCTCCAAATTCGGGTGGATCTCCGACCAGAAAGGCGGGAAACCCCAAGGCTTCGTCACCGACCACGCAAACAGCGTCGAATTGCAGCGGGACAATGACACGGACAATACGTATGCGGAGATCGTCGGCAGCGAAATCGGCAAAAGCATCTATCAGAAGATCGACACGCAGAACAGCACTGACGCCGTATACACGGTGCGCTTCGACCATGCGGCACTGAGTTCCGAGCATGCCGACGGGATGCAGGCGCTGGTCAACGGCAAGCCCGTGACCATGACCCGAATCGGCGGCAACAAGGCCGGGGACAAGACCGGTTGGACGGGCACGGACATCGTCACCCACGCGACCAACACGGATCATTACCGTCATGACGGTCAGTGGGCGACCTACGAGGGCAAGGTCACGATCCCGGCGAACACGCCTGTCAGCACGTTCATGTTCAAATCGCTGAATGAAGCGAAACCCGACATGGGCAACCTGATCGACAACCTGACGTTCAAGATCGCGTACAGGCTGAGCTACGACTCGAACGGCGGCACGAAGGCGAAGGCCAGCCAGATCAGTTCCATGACCGAGGGCAAGGCGTCCGAGACCGACGGCAAGGTGAAGACGGTGGCGGACGACGCGGCCACGGTCGCGAACACCACCAACACCCTGCCTGACCATCTGGTCAATGGCGACTTCGAATATCCGGTCAAAAGCGATATGCCCGTCAACGACGGGAACTTCTGGTATATCAGCCAGAACGACGGCTCATACTTCGCAAAAGGGACGGTGCTCGGAAAGAGATACAAGCTGCCCGAGGGCTTCGACAAGGCGAAATTCGCCTGGCACAGCACGCAGACCGGCGATACCTCCTATCCGGACCTCGAACGCGCCGACGACGTGCAGGTCGACTATAAGGCCGACGGAACCAACCATTACAGCGAGATCAGCGCCGCCCAATCCGGCGCTACCCTCTACCAGGATGTCGCCACCGTTCCGGGAGTCATGTACAAGTGGAGCCTCAAACACGCCAGTCTCGACTCCAGCCACCTGGACAAGATGAGCGTCATCATCGGCGAACCAGGCAAGGAGACCGCGCAGGAAGCCACCCGCACCACCGCGAACGGGCATGGAGACAAGCTCGGCAAGGTCGGCACGGTCATCAGCACCAAGGTCAGCAACCCGAAGATACCCGACAGCAATAAGTCCCAGGAGGGAGCGCATACGGGCCAGTGGGAGACGTACACCGGCACGTACATCGCCACCGGCACCGTCACGCGTTTCGCCTTCCATAGCATCGAGGGATACAGCGCGTGGGACGGCAATCTGTTGGATGACATCAGTTTCAGCAAGGCGTACAAGCTCACATACGATAAGAACGCGTCCGACGCGACCGGCAAGGTCCCGTCGAATCAGCGTGGCAAGGAGAACGCCGTCGAGCCCGCCGAATCGAAGACTACCGGAAACGTGAAGACGGTGGCGGATAATACGTCGAATCTGCCGGACCATCTGGTGAACGGCACGTTCGATTATCGCGGCAACGAGATCATCAACGAGAACCAGAGGGTCTACGGCAGTCACGACACAACCTACCTCGCCATAATCAGCGCGAAGACCGGCGTCATCGGCAACCCGCTGCACAGCAAGCTCGACAACTGGGATTCCGGCAAGTTCGGCTGGAAATCCAACGACGCCACCGCCGGCGTCGACACCGTCGAGGTGCAGCGCCGCAACCACACCCCGTATCCGACCAACGCGGGCAACGTGTGGGGCGAGATCGCCGCAGCCAAGCGAGGCAAGTACATCTACCAGGACATCGCCACCACGCCCGGCGTCGTGTACAAGTGGAGCCTCAAGCACGCGTCCCGCAACGCGGACCAGGACGACAGCATGCAGGTCATGATCGGCGAGCCCGGAGCCGAGGCCGTGCAGGAGGCAACCCGCACCACATCCAACGGCACCGACAAGGTCGGCGAGAAGTCCACCACGATCACCACGCACGGCACCGCGCAGGACGGCAGATGGGAGACCTATACCGGCGACTACCTCGCCACCTCGACCACGACCCGCTTCACGTTCAGGAGCGTCAGGGACTCCAACGGTCAGGGCCTCGACTTCACCGCCGAAGGCAACTGCGTCGACGACCTAAGCTTCGACAAGGCGTACAAGCTCTCTTACGACAAGAATTCTTCGGACGCGACCGGCAGCGTGCCATCCAATCAATACGGCAAGGAGAACACCGTACAGCCCGCCAAGTCCAAGACCACCGGAACCGTGAAGACAGTCGCGGACGAGAACGTCCGGTACGGTTCCCTCGCTAATGGCGATTTCTCCTACCCCTCGTTCTCCGACATTCAGGAGAACGAGCAGGAAACCGATGCCGATCTGCGCACGTTCCTCAAATCGGATGACGGCACGCTTTGGGACAACATGTCCGCCACCGATCTTTCCAAGTACGGAAAGATCGGGCAGATCCCCGGTTTCGACTCTTCCAGGTTCGCATGGTCCAGTACCGAGAACGGTTCAAGGGTCGAATTGCAGCAGGACCGCAACACCAAGAACACGTATGCGGAGATCGTCGCCCAACAGGACAACACCAGCCTCTACCAGAACGTGTCCACCGGCAACGGCGGCGTGCTGTACAAGATCCGGTTGAAGCACGCCAGCCGCCAATCCTCCCATGCCGACAGGATGCAGGTCCTCGTGGGCTCCGACACGGCCCACGCGACGCCTGTGGAGATGACCCGCGTCACCTCTAACGGCCATGGCGACAAGGTGGGCGGGAAGTCCACCACCATCACCACAAAGGTATCCAACACCGATCCCCGAGACCATGGCAACCAGTGGGAGACGTACGAAGGCTATTACCAGGTGCCCGAAGGACAGAAGAACACGGTATTCATGTTCAAGAGCCTCGAAGGGTTCAAAGAGTATGAGACCCTGCCCGGCAACAACGTCGGCAATCTCGTGGACGACATCGAGTTCTCCCGCTCTTACAAGTTGACCTATGACAAGAATTCTTCGGATGCCGCCGGTCAGGTTCCGTCGAACCAGCGTGGCAAGGAGAACACCGTGCAGCCCGCCAAAGCCAAGACCGCGGGCAGTGTCGGACTCGCGGCTGGCAAAACCGCTTCCGGCCTGACGGTGCATGATCTGAAGAAGAACGACAAGGGCAAGGTGCCCTCCAGTTCGAAGGCGGATTCCACGCAGCCGGCCGCGTTCAAGGCTCCGGACGCCAAGGTGGAGACCATCGCCTCCAGGGCCGCGGGCGACGAGCTGGCCGTGAACGGCGGGTTCGACACCCCGAAGTGGACGATCGCCAAGGAGGGGCAGGGCCTGCCCTGGGTGTATGTGAAGCCCAATGCGGGCATGATCCGCTCCTACGCGCAGGCCATGGCCGGACAGACGGGCGTGAAGGCCGGCGGCCTGACCGCCGCCACGTTCGCTTGGCAGGATCTCGATGCCATCGGCAGCATCCAGAACTTCGAACTGCATCGCGAGAAGGACGGGAACACGGCCGCCGACGTGCATGCGGGGCGTACCGTCGCCCAGACCGTGAACACGACGCCCGGCGCCAGCTACACGTTCAGTATCCGCCACTCCGGCCGCTCCAAAGGCAACGCGGGCGGCGTGACATTGCTCACCGGCCCCGACAAGGATCATCTCACCCCAGTCAGGCTGACCCGCACCACGGTCTCCAAGACCGGCCAGAAGTACGGGGACAAGACCGGCGATGTGGGAACCGTCGCCTACACGCACTCCGATTCCATGGACGCCACGGAAGGCAGCCACGAACCGTGGGACCATTCCGACGACTGGGAATCCTACGAGGGCACGGTCATTATCCCAGCCGGACAATCCCGCACGATGATCGCCTACAGGGGCGTCGCCAAGGACGGTACTCTTACTGCCTCCGCCAATGACAGCATCATCGACGACCTGAGCTTCCGCCTCGCCTACAAGCTCAGCTACGACGCGAACGGCGGGGCCAAGAAGAGCACGTCGCAGATCAAGGCCTCCACCGATGGCAAGGTGAAGACCATCGCCGGCAAGACCGACAGTCTGCCGACCGAACTGGTCAACGGCTCGTTCGACTATCCGGCCGGCCTGATCGCCGGTGTCTCCACCAAATACCCGTGGGACGACTGGACCGTCGTCGACCCGATCAACGGCAGATACGCGCGGCACATCGGCATCGATAAGGACCCCTGGGCGCCAATCCCGGGATGGGACGCCTCCAAATTCGCATGGAAGTCGACCCAGACCAAGGGAACCGACTGGCAGCAGATCGCACAGGGAGTCGAACTGCAGAAGGACTCCAAGACCGGCAACCAGTACGCGGAACTCGTCGCGGGACAGGCGGGCACCGCCATCTACCAGGACATCGCCACCATCCCGGGCGTGTCCTACCGCTGGACGTTGAAGCACGCCAGCCTCGACAGGAACCACCTCGACGGGATGAGCGTCATGATCGGCGAACCCGGCAAGGAATCCGCCCAGGACGCGAGGCGAACCACCGTCAACGGCAACGGCGACCAGCCGGGCGACGTCGGCAAGGTCATCTCCACGAAGGTGAGCAACGACGCCGAGTCGAACCATGAGTCGAACCATTCCAGCCGTAACCATGACGGGCAGTGGGAGACCTACACCGGCACGTACATCGCCACCGGGACGGTCACCCGCTTCACCTTCAAGTCGGTAAGCTCCAGCAACAACGTCAACGGCAACATCCTCGACGATCTGAGCTTCACCAAGGCCTACAGGCTCGGCTACGACGCGAACGGCGGCAAGGGCCAAGTGCCCTCGCGCACCGAGGTCGGCAAAACCGAAACCGCCGCATCCAAGACGAACGGCACGGTCAGGCCCGCGGCCGACAAGAACACCGGACCGGAGTCCGGGGCCACCGCGGACGATCGCAGGGTGCTGACCGACACGACCATCGAGCAGGATGACGGGACCGCCCAGCGTACGATCACCCGATCCGACGGTAGCGTGCGCGTGGAGACGATCGCCGACACGGGCGCCGTATCCGGCTGCCAGGTCTACTATCCGGCCGGCACCAGGATCACATTGGCGACCGCGAAGGCCGACTCCGACTGCTGGGATTCCAGCCAGATCGGCAAGACCAACCGCACGTTCTACGGGTGGAGCGCGAACACGGACGCCAACGACAGGGACGTGCCCGTCGGCGACACCATGGACCGGAACACGCTGAACGCGAACGTCAGGACGGAGATCGTCATGCCCGCCAGGGCGAAGACCGTATACGCATTGTGGGCCATCAACCCCACCCTGTCGTACAACGTGAACACGCCCGCCGGCAGCAACGCGCCCGGCACGCCCGCATCGCAGACCGTGCCCTACAACACGGCCGCCGCCGACAAATCCGGTTGGGCGGCCGACGACACGGGCAAGATTCCCGGCTACCGGTTCGACGGCTGGTACACGGCCCCGAACGGCGGAAACAAATACGATTTCAACACGCCGCTCACCAACAACGTGACCGTCTACGCGCACTGGATCGGCAACGGGTACACCGTCAGATTCACCGGCAACGGCGCGACCGGCGGCAACACCCCGGACCAGGCGTTCCAATACAACATCGGCCAGAACCTGCACCGGAACGGGTTCGTCCGCGACGGGTACACGTTCACCGGGTGGAAGCGCGCCGACAACCAGCAGGCGTACGGCGACGGCCAGTGGGTCACGAACCTGACCACGCAGCCGAACGGGATCGTCACCATGGTCGCCCAATGGTCGGCCAACGAGGCCCACATCCGCTACAATCCGAACCCGCCCGCGGGCAAGACCACGGGAGGCCAGGGCACCCCCAACTGGGATGGCCACACCGGAGACACGCCGACCATCGGCCAGAACGGCTGGACGATCGACGGGTACACGTTCGCCGGCTGGGCCACCAGCCCGGACGGGAGCGGCGCCAGGTACGCGCCGGGAGCCAGGTGGACGGCGAACGGCACGCTCACCCTGTACGCGCAGTGGACGCCCGGCCAGGCCAGCCTCACCTACGACGGTAACGGGGCGACCGGCGGCAAGACCGACCCGCAGACTGGCAAGACCGACGAGAAGATCAACGTGCGCGACAACGGATTCACCCGCGACGGCTACACGTTCGTCACGTGGAACACTCAGGCCGACTGCAAGGGCAATGCAGTGAAACCTAACAGCGAGTGGACGTTGCGTGGTTCCAGCACCCTATATGCCTGCTGGGCCGGTAACGCACAAACCCTCACCTATCACGGCAACGGCGCAACCGGAGGCAACACGGCGGCACAATCCGGCAAGACCGGTGACGAACTGACCACAAACGCCAATGGTTTCACCCGCGACGGATACACGTTCGTTCGTTGGGACACCGCCAAGGACGGTTCCGGCACCGCATACGGCGAAGGCAAGAACGGCGTCAGCCAGTACGTGATGAAGCCAGCAGGCAACGACCTGTACGCCATCTGGAAGGCAAACCCGGCAACCATCCAGTACCGCAACGACTGGCCGAACACCACAGGCAGCACACCCGACACCACCGGCAACACCGGCGACACGGTGACCATCAGCCAGAACAGCTTCGACCGTCCAGGCTACACGTTCACCGGCTGGAGCACCAGCAAACGCGGCGACCCAAGCCTGCAACCGGGCGACAAACACACGCTTGAACCGAGAACCACCACCGTGTGGGCCCAATGGAAGGCCGACCCCGCACACCTGGTGTACAACAGCAACATCGGAACCGTCGGCTCGGAAACCAAGACGGTGGACGGTGTTGTCGACCAGACCGTGAAGACCATCACGAACCCGTTCGACCGTCCTGGTTACACATTCTCCGGCTGGAACACGCAGGCCGACGGCAAGGGCAAGGCATACGCCACGGGAGCCGACTACGTGCTGACGGCCAACGACAAGTCCACGCCGAAGAACACCTCCGTGCTCTACGCGCAGTGGAAAATCAACGGTGCCAGCCTGAAGTTCAACCCGAACGGCGGCATCGGCCATGTCGATGACGTGACCGGCGACGCCTTCTCCACCGTCACCATCCCCGGTGACGCGAAGGAGCCGAAGATCACCCGACCCGGCTACCGGTTCGTCGGATGGAGCACGGAGAAGAACCCGCCCGCAGGGAGCACTTTCCTGCAGCCGGGCGAAGGCAAGGTCACACTGCCCGCCGAAGGCAGCACCACCGTGTACGCCCAGTGGGAGCCGAGCCTGACCACCCTGCCGTTCACGGGCGGACAGGCCCAGGTGCCGACCATCTGGCTGTACGCCGGATTCGCGCTCATGCTGATCGCGCTCGGCGTGATGATGCCGATGCTACGCATGCGCATGGCCGCAACCAAGCGCACCGGTAAGCACATGCCGATCACCGGCGGAAAGCACGCGAAGTGACGGCAGCGGCCGAAACCGACGTGTGGGAGAGCGTCGCGGATGCGGTCCGCGACAAGCGGGCGCGCGACAATCGCGCCCGCCGGCTCGTCCGCCATTCCCGGATCTACGCGGTCGCCGCAGTCATCTGCCTGATCGCGGGCATGGTGCTTGTCGCCATGCCCCGCATCCAGCAGACGCTCGGCGACCGCGCCGTTGACGAGCAGGCGCGATCCGTCAGCCAGACGGCCGCGCTGTTTCCGGAATCCTCCCGTCAAAGCGTCATCCAATCTGCCATCGCATATAATCAGCGTCTTTATGAAGGCGGTCAGCCACAGATAGGCGAACCTGTGTTCGATGGGAAGACCGAGGGCAATTTCGAGGGCGATGCCGAATACCGGCGTCAACTGTCCGTGAATGGGTTGGATGCCATGGGTGAGATTCTGATTCCGAAGATCAGCGTCGACATGCCCATCCTCCACGGAGCTGGTCAAGATGTGCTCGAACATGCGGCCGGCCATCTGGCGGGCACCAGTCTGCCTATCGGTGGCAAGAATACGCGCGCCGTAATCACCGGTCATTCGAATCTGAAAGGCGCGACCCTGTTCACCCGGCTCGGTGAACTCGAAGACGGCGACCCGTTCTATATCAAGGTCATGGGTAACACGCTCGCCTATCGAGTCACCAGCAAACGCATCGTCTCTCCTACCGACACGAAATCGTTGCGTGTCCATAAGGGGAAGGACGAGGTCACGCTCCTCACCTGTACGGGGCAGGGCAATACGCTGCGACTGCTTGTCACGGGGGAGCGCAACAGCATGCCCGATCAGGCCCCCTTGCCCGGAGATGCCACGGGGGACGTAAAAAAGGCGGCTTTTGTTTCGGGCGTCACCGTGACGGGGATATTGGCTGTCGGATTTTCGCTTTGTCGCAGTCGGCGTGCCGTGGGTCATCATATAGGTTTGCCACAGACACATGATAGTGACAATTTGCGTTAGTAAAAAAAGGTGTTACTATATGTTTGTGAAACAAAAACACATAATCTCCCGACATCGGGGTAAACCCGAAAAGGAAGACACATACACGAGAAAGAAGAAACTCCCCATGACACACGGCATCACCAAGATCACAGTGGCAACCACCGCCGTGATGGCAACCCTTGCCGCTCCGGCAGTCGCAATGGCCGACGAAACCACAACCACCGGCGACCAAACCAATCAGGCAATCACACAGGCCCAAGACAGCATCCAGCAGGCACAGCAGAGCACCACCGAAGCCAACCAGGCCATCGCACAGGCATCCCCGACCGGCGTGACCGAAGCACAGGCCAAGGCCGACGCCGCCGCAGCCGCACTGGACACCGCCAAGCAGAACCTCGACGCCGCCGCCGCCCAGCAGCAGACAGCCGCAAACAACCAGCAGCAGGCCCAGAAGAATTACGACGACGCCAACAAGGCCCAACAGCAGGCCGCACAGGATGCGACCGGCACGGCCGACAAGATCGCCGCCGCCCAGCAGGCCGCGAACGACGCGTCCAACGCCATCAACGACGCCAACAAGGCCATGCAGCAGGCCTCCAGCAACCAGTCGAAGGGCGAAACCGACAAGCAGGCCGCACAGACCGCGAAGGATGAGGCCACGGCCGAATCCGCCTCCCATCAGCAGGCTGCCGACAAGGCCCAGACCGATATTGATGCGGCCGACAAGCAGGCCACGGACGCGCAGAAGAAGGCCGATGACGCAGATACCGCCATCAGTGACGCGCAGAAGAAGGCCGGCCGGGCCGACGCGGACGCAAAGAAGGCCGCGGCCGACAAGGCCGCCGCCGAGAAGGAGCTGGCCGCGGCCAAGCAGCAGCAGGCCACGGCGACCGGCGACAAGACGAAGGCCGACGAGGCGGTGAACGTCGCGCAAGCCAAGCTGGATGCGGCCAGGCAGGCCGAGGCCAAGGCGCTTGAAGCCAAGCAGAAGGCCGATGCCAAGGTCGAGCAATTGTCCAAGGATGATGGAGGTCTTTCCGACCTGGCCGCGAAGCTCAAAGCGGCGAAGAAGGCCGCAGCCGACGCCGCGGCCGCCCAGCAGAAGGCGGAACAGGCGCAGAAGGATGCCGACAAGGCGGTGTCCGACTCCTCTTCCAACGCCGAGGCGAAGCAGCAGGCCGCCGCCGATGCCAAGAGCGAGGCCGACGCCAAGAAGGAAGCGGCAGACGAGGCTCAGGACAAGCTGTCTCAGGGCGCAGTGGCCTACTTCGGCGACAAGGGTGCCTCTCAGGCAGTCAAGGTTCTCACCGATCCGACCGTCACCGAGTATCTTGACGCCATTCATAATGGTGCCAAGGGTGATGCGACCACGTTGGACAACATGATCGAGGCCCTGAAGTTCATCCAGGAAGCCAATCAGCTTCGCGCGAAGGAAGGCCTGCAGCCCCTCAAGGTCAGTGACACCCTGATGGCACAGGCCATGGCGGATGCGGATTATGCCAACAACAACGTGAACCATCCACTTCAATTCCCCGCCAGCGAAAACCTCGCCTGGGGTTACACTGATCCCTTTAAGGGCTGGTACGACACGGAGAAGTCCATGTATGAGAAGGACATGTCCGACGGTGTCCTGGATTGCAAGGCCTCGGACGGCAAGCCCGTCAAACCCTGCGCTTATGGCCATTACACCACGCTGGTCAACCCCGATTTGACCCTCACCGGTTTCGGCGTCAGCCAGAACGGCAACATCACGGGTATCGGCGGGAACACCCATAGTCAGCTGTTCACCGAGAACGCTAACGGAATCGGCTCCGACGCGGGCCGCATCATGGACGTTGACGCATACCTGGCTGATTTGACTGCCTACCGTGATTCCCTGACCGGAGCCGACGCCGCATACCAGACCGCATTGTCCAAGAGCAAGCAGGCCGCACAGGACGCTTCCGATGCGGCCAAGGCGCTGGCCGCCGCCCAGCAGACAGCGGCAGCGGCCCAGGCCCTACACGCGGGGA
>OJOV01001240.1_pt1 | contig 21890 bp, 26 predicted proteins | sample 1598281 | NCBI WGS metagenome assembly OJOV01 (sample SAMN03922469, study PRJEB24848) | human gut metagenome | isolation source: stool sample | host: Homo sapiens | place: Germany | collected 2010-11
CGGCTGGTGTGGCCAGCTCACCCTGCCGCGCGAGATCACTCTTGGTGATGACGGCGACGTGGTCACCGCGCCGGTCGCCGAAATGGAAGGCCTGCGCGAGGATACCCTCGACCATGGTTCGATCACACTCGACATGGATGGCGAGCAGATCATCGCCGATGACGCCGAGGCCGTGGAAATCGAAATGACCATCGACTTGGCTGCCTCCACTGCCGAGCGTGCGGGTCTGAAGATTCACGCCACTGAGGACGGTGCCTACACCTACGTGGCTTATGACGGCCAGATCGGCCGCGTGGTGGTGGATCGTCAGGCCATGGCCAACGGCGATCGCGGCTACCGCGCCGCCCCACTGACCGACGCCGAACTGGCCTCCGGCAAGCTGGACCTGCGCGTGTTCGTGGATCGCGGCTCCGTGGAGGTCTACGTCAACGGTGGCCACCAAGTGCTGAGCTCCTACTCCTACGCCTCCGAAGGCCCGCGCGCCATCAAGCTCGTCGCCGAGTCCGGTAGTCTCAAGGTGGATTCCCTGAAGCTCCACCACATGAAGTCCATCGGACTGGAGTAGCTCTTTCACCTCCCTCTGACGAGGGAGGTTTTTTGTGCGCCCTGTCGTTCGCCTTCGCCTATACTGATGGACGGCATATAACACAATCCATCACACGACCGGCAGGCGCGCAGGCTCCTCACCTTACTGTTCCACGCCCCGGCCGCAAGCGCCACCAGCAAACCGGACTGGCGCGGAAAGCAAGGTGACATCCCATGTCCATCGCCAAGCGCCTCAAGCGCCGCATGCCCACCGTCATCGCCGTCATCGTATTGCTGGCAGTCTGGGAAACGTGGGTGGATCTAGGACATGTCTCCCCCACGATGATCTCCGCGCCAAGCGAGATTTTCGCCGCCACCATCGAAACATGGAACACGCTCGGCCCGGCCGCGGCAATCACCGGCTATGAGGGCGTGGTTGGATTCCTGTTTGCCGTGTTCTTCGGCATTATGATCGGCATTGCACTGTACTGCTCGCACACGTTCAACGCGGCGTTCTATCCGCTGCTTGCCGCCGCACAAACCATGCCGCTGATTTCCATCGCCCCGTTGTTCCTGATTTGGTTCGGTTTTGAGATTTCCGGCAAAATCGTAATCGTGGCGGTATTCGGCCTCTTCCCCATCGCCGTGCAGACTGTGCGCGGACTAGAAGCAGTGCCCCAGTTCTATTCCGACGTCGCATTGACCTGCGGCGCGACCCCGGTCTGGACGCTCTGGCACGTGAAGCTGCGCGTTGCCGCACGTCAGATCTATGGCGGTATCCGAGTATCTGCCGCATACATCTTCGCCACGGCATCCACCGCTGAATACCTTGGCGCACGCAAGGGCCTTGGCATCTGGCTGCAAGCTGCCTACAATTCATTCCGCACGCCGCTGATCTTCTCCGCCACCATCGTCATTATCCTGATGACATGCGTACTGATGCTGGCGGTAAACGCCAGCGAGCGCATCCTGCTCGGCCCGCCCGGCGACGACGAAGACCCCGACGCGGACCAGTAGTTCTTTTTTTACCGTCAAAGGCACGAGCCGGCGGCCAGGACCGACTGAACGAAGCGGCTTCTCATGAGGTCTCCAACCCTGTCTCTATAATGGAACAGCTTTACCAGCGTGTGGCAAACCGGCTTTCCCGAGCTTTCATAGGGAATGTCGGGGGCGCTGGTCGAACGGAAATCAAGGCCCTCCATATCGTTTTCTGCCGACTTCCGTTCGAAGCAATCCCAGAGAACGATAGAGAGACAACGAATTAGGGAACCATCATTATGAAGAAAAGCCTTGTATCCAAGGCCGCTGCCCTCGTGGGCGCCCTTGCCATGACTTTCGGTTTCGCCGCATGTGGCCAGACCAACACCGCCGACTCCTCCAACTCCAACACCTCCGACCTCAAGAAGGTCACTTTCATGCTTTCCTGGGCACCCGATACCAACCACATCGGCGTGTACGTGGCCAAGAACAAGGGCTACTTCAAGGACGCCGGCCTTGACGTGGATATCGTGGCCGTGGCCCAGGCCGGTGCCGAACAGGCCGTGAACAACGGTGTGGCCGACTTCGCCCTGTCCAACCTGACCAACGTGGGCGTCTACACGCTGAAGGGCGCTCACATCAAGCAGGTGCTGCAGGTGCAGCAGAAGCCGAGCGCCATTTGGTGCGCACTGGCGTCCAACACCGCCATCAAGTCCCCTAAGGATTTGGATGGCAAGACCTTCGCCACCTTCGGCTCCAACGAGTCCGATGCCGTGGTGCGCCGCATGATCCAAACCGATGGCGGCAAGGGCGAATTCGACAAGGTGACCGTCGGCACCTCCACCTTCCAGACCATGGAATCCGGCAAGGCCGATTTCGGCGGCTTCTACGCCACGTGGGAAGGCGTGCAAGCCGACATGTACGGCCCGAAGCTCAACTGCTTCACCGAGCCTGACTATGGCGTGCCCGGCAACGCCGACACCATCGGCATCATCACCAATGACAAGACCATCAAGAACAATCCCGACCTGGTCAAGAAGTTCACTCAGGCCACTCAAAAGGGTTACGAGTACGCGTACGCCAACCCGGATGACGCCGCGCAGATTCTCGTGGACGAAGCCCCTGACGCCAACCTCAAGCCCGAATTCGTCAAGAAGAGCATGCAGGTTATCGTCGACGGCCAGTACTGGGGCGATCCGGCCAAGATCAAGGACGGCTCTTTCGTGCTCGGCACCAACGACTTCAAGGGCGCTCAGGAATACTTCGACTTCCTGGCTGAAGAAGACGCATACACCGACAGTCATGACAAGATAATTCATGAGGCCCCGCAGGCCAAGGACCTTGCCACCGACGAATTCATCGGCAAGTAATTTCCGATATTCCGAGTTTGAATCTACGCAAAAATGCGTCCTTCCCATGAGGAAAGGACGCATTTTTGCGTATCGGCCGATAAGGTTATTCATAGCGGATCACGCTAACAAGGAGACGATTCTATGGTCCAATGTCCTGACCGCATTATTGCCAGCATAGATACGGGTGTTGATGATGCGTTGGCGTTGGCGTATTTGTTGGGGTCGACGGATGAGTGCGAGTTGGGTGGCGTGATTGCCAGTTATGGCAATGTGGATGCGAACACGGCTTATGCCAATACTTGCGCGGTGCTTGATTTGTTTGGTCGGGCGGATATTCCAGTGTTTTTAGGGTCTGAGCATCCTTCTTGGGCTGATGCGTTTATTCCTGATGCAGGGTGTGCCCAGTTCCACGGGGATGATGGACTGGGGAATACTCGGCTGGCAGGGTCCGGGGCTCTGGCTGATGGAGCTTGTGTGCCTGGTGATGATATGTCTGTGGATGTGCCCGATGAGGTTGTTTCTGTTGGCGGGTATTTGGCGGGGGATGTTCATGCTCATCCGGCGTTGGGTGCTTGTTCTCGTGTGAACCGCTCTCAGTCGGTGGACCATCCCCAGTCGGCTATGCCGACAGCTCTCGCCAGCGGGGGCAAAAGGAGGTGCTCCGTTGATGCTGCGGATGGGATTGAGTATCTGATTGAGCAGGTTCGCGAGTTTGGCCGAGACGTTACCGTGCTGGCTACCGGGCCGTTGACGGATGTGGATGCGGCTATTACTCGAGCACCGGATATTGCATCGAAACTCAGGCTGGTGATGATGGGCGGTACGCTTACCCAACCCGGTAATTGTTGGGATGCGGTAGCTGAGACGAATATCATCCAAGACCCTGAGGCCGCGAATCGTGTATTTCATTCCGGCGCAGACATCACAATGGTGGGACTTGATGTGACTCACCAGTGTTTGCTACCGCAATCGGCGGCCGACCGGTGGCGTGCGACGGGGACCAAGCGCGGGCGGTTCTTGGCTGATCTCGCGGACTTTTCCATCAAGGCAAATTTGGAAGCCGACCCCGCACTGTTCTCTGGCGGCATGCCGTTGCATGATCCGTTGGCGGCGGCGGTTGCACTTGATTCTTCACTGGTCGATTGTTTTGATCTTGCGTTGCGCGCGGAGACCAATACCGGTGATTTCAATGGAGTACGAGGCCGGACCACCGGAGACCCGGTTGGGCTGGTGAATCATTCCATGCCGCATGTGCATGTGGCACTTGGTGTGGATTCGGGACGTTTTTTGGATGAGTTTGTAGAGAGGATGGCTGAGGTGTGCCGGTAACTCCCCTCAGTCCGCTACACGGGCAGCTCGACCGCAATTACGGACAAGCTGCCGCTCGCATTCTTCTGGCTCGACTCTCGTCTCGCCTTCGCCTACAAACAGTCCACCGGGCGTTTGCTTTACGGCTCAGCCCGTCAGAGGGGGCCTAACAAGGACTATTTCACACCGCCGAATCGGCGATCGCGGTGGATGTAATGGTCGATGGAGCGCCATAGCACGTCACGGCCGCAGTCCGGGAAGAGTTCGGGCACGAAGTCGAGCTCGGCGTAGGCGGCCTCCCACGGCAGGAAGTTGGAGGTGCGCTGTTCGCCGGAAGTACGGATCACCAAGTCGCAATCGGGAATGTCCGGATTGTACAGATGGTCGGCAATCATCTTCTCAGTCACACGGTCGCCGGAAATCTTGCCATCGCGCACTTCGCGAGCGATGGCGGCGCAGGCGTCGGCGATTTCAGCACGGCCACCATAGTTGATGCAGAACACCACATCGATGACCTTGTTGTTCTTGGTGCGCTCCTCGGCGGCTTCAAGCTCGTCGATCACCGACTTCCACAGCTTGGGGCGACGGCCGGACCAGCGCACGCGCACACCCCACTCGTCCATCTGTTCCACACGACGGTGGATGATTTCACGCGAGAAACCCATGAGGAAGCGCACTTCCTGTGGCGAGCGCTTCCAGTTTTCAGTGGAGAACGTGTACAGGCTCAAATACCGTACACCGGCTTCGATGGCACCGGCGATAGTGTCGAACACCACCGGTTCGGCGGCCTGATGGCCATTGGTGCGGACCATGCCGCGCTGCTTGGCCCAACGACCATTACCGTCCATAATCACACCGATATGGCGGGGGACCTTGTTCTTGGGGAAGTCGGGAATACGAGCGGGGTCGCTGAACGGAGCTGCGGGAATGTCCAACGACGTGTAATCAACGTTCTCAAAAGCCATACTCATGAATCTATCAAGCGCAGCGAACGAATCGGGCGTTCGAGGTAATACTCCCCCCAATCTTCAACCAACTCCTGCACAACCCGCTCCACAGGCGCGGCATCAAGCACCGACCAATCGCCACGAATCAGTGCATCGAACTGGTTTAACACGAACGGTGCGATACGGCGCGCATCGGTAGTGTGGTCGGCTTCGCACATCACACCGCCGGACGCGATGGACAGGTACGCCGGCTCCGCCTTGCCGCATACCACGCAAGTGCCCAATCGTGGCGTCCAACCGGCCAAGGCCAAGGCGCGCATCACATAGGAGTCGCCTATGGCTTGCGGGGCGTGGGATTGTTTGGCGAGCGCGTTCAACGCGCCGATGAGCAGCCGATATTGGTTCGGCAGCTGCTCATGTTCGGTGCTGGCGATTTTATCGATAGTCTCAACGATGACGTTGGCGGCCTCATACGCCGCATAATCCGCCGCGATCGGAGCACCATAAGCGGCGACCGCTTCAGCTTGGGAGACCACGTCAAGCGAGCGGCCTTCAGCGATAAGCACATCGACTCGCATGAACGGCTCGAGCCTGGCACCAAAGCGTGATTTGGTGCGACGTACGCCTTTGGCGACCGCCCGAATCTTGCCATGCCCACGCGTCAGGATGGTGATGATACGATCAGCCTCGCCCAGTTTGGAGGTGCGCAACACCACACCTTCGTCTCGGTACAGCGACATCTCATCTCCTTTCCCCGCGACGCCTGGCAGACTCTACTCAATGAAGTAGTCAGTAAATAAACAGACCCCAGAAGGCGAACACCAACAGTATGTACAGCATGGTGAAGGCCACCAGCCAGAACAGGATTCGGCCCAGACGGGTGGAGGCCAGTACCGGGTCAGCACCGGTGACGATGTCTCGAACGGATTCGCGACGAGGGGGTATCTGAATCAGGCCGCGGACGGAAGCGACTTCTATCAGATGCATAAAGACGCGGGACCAAGCCCATAGCACCAGCACGGACACCACTTGGATGACCGGCCAGCTCCAATACATGACACCCGGCGTCTCGGTAGGTGCGCTACCCCATGCAAGTTTGACCACGCCCATGATCACCTGTCCGAGTCCGGCGAAGAAGATGAGCAATGTGGCAAGAGTGGTGAGGGTCAAAGTCAGCAGCGCATTGCCGAAACCATGTGCGAAACCGAGTACCACAGGCCGTTCCGGTATCAGCATGCCCGCACGTTTGGCCTCGCGCTTCTCTCGCCGCCATCGGGCATCCGCCGCGATTTTGCGACCCAGCGCCACCAGTGCCAGCACGATGGATGCGAGCAGCAGCAGTACCACCGTGACGTGCAGAATCACACCATAAATGGTGCCGACGCGTCTTGCCTTCAAAGCGCCCGGCAGACCGATTGATTGGTACAGATTGGTGCCGGCCACCTTTTCACTGGTCTGCGTGAGTCCGGCGGAAGTGCCGACGGCCCAGTCGATGAGATCGTCCACATAGGCGTCCGCAAACGGGGTGCCCGCTTCGGACTCATCTCCCAAGCGCAGCACATGGTTGGCGACCGGGTAGCTGCGCACGGTCACATTCCAGTTATCGGCTTTGTGGGCGTTGTAGAGAATCGCACGCACACCGTCGACCTGCGCCGTCATCACGTCTTTCGAACCGTAAGCCACATAGGTGGGTACGGCGTAGGCGGCGGGTTTGAGTGTGGCGAGGTCGAAATTGTTCAGTCCGAACAGGCCGGTGTCCGCGCTGAACACACGTTGGACGATGGATTGATAGCCTTCGTTCGCGCCAACAAGGGTGAAGTCCTGGGTGACGAAAAATCCCAGTGATTGGCGTGGGCTGAACACCATCGGGCTCAGGAGAATCTGGAAAGCGACGTCCGGATCGTCCTCGAGCAGATACGAGGAGATCCATGTCGATTCGGAGGTGGCATAGATGCCGACCTTGGCCTCGTCTACATCGCTTTGGTCTCGCAGGTATTCGATGACCTGATCATAAGCCTTGGCTGAGGCCGGATAATCGCGGTTGATGTCGGTGGTGTTCCAGACGGGTTTGTCGAGCACTGCGGTCACAAAGCCGGCCGAAGCCATACCGGAGGCCACGTCGCCAAAGGAGTTGTCACAGGTGCCGTATCCGGCACCGTGCATGAACACCACGCCGGGGCGCTTGCCTGATGCGTTCTGAGGTTCCCGAATCAATACCTTGATAGCTTGGACGCCGTCCGCATTGGCCTTGCCCCGAGCACCGGACTCCTTGGTCAGATTGCCGTCGCTGGTCATGTTCAGCGTGATGTATCGCTCGGTGACCTCATACGTGCCTTTTGCCGGCAGCGTTTCTCCGGACGGGTTATCGAAGGTGACTTCGGTATCGTCGGTGAGCGTGGCCATCGACTGGCCGGTGGGTTCGATGTTCCAAGGCACCGTGGTCAGATTGGAAATGGAGACCAGCACGCCAATCAGGATAATGAAGATGGGCAGGCTGACCATCAGCCGGTGGGTGCTGGTCCACGGCTTGGATCGAACAGTCAGGCGATGCTCTTCTTCTTGCGGCACGTGCGCTATTGTAATCTGACCGCGATATTTATGCCGAGGGCCTATTCGGCCGAATCAGTGACCGGGGTGCTGGATTGGGACCACGACCGGGCCGGTGGAATTGACGGGGACTTGACCGTCGGCCTCCATTTGGGCGGCGATATCGTTCGCTATGGTGAGCAGCGTGTCGACGATCTGGTCTTCGGGCACGGTCTTGATGACCTTGCCCTTGATGAAGATCTGGCCCTTGCCATTGCCGGAGGCCACGCCGAGGTCGGCTTCGCGTGCCTCGCCCGGACCGTTGACGATGCAGCCCATGACGGCCACTCGGATCGGCGCGGTCACGTCCTTCAGGCCTTCGGTGACGGCGGAGGCGAGCTGGATCACATCCACTTGGGCGCGGCCGCAGCTCGGGCAGGAGATGATGTCGAACTTGCGGGGGCGCAATCCCATGTATTCCAAGAGTTTGCAACCCACCTTGACCTCTTCGGCCGGCGGCGCGGAGAGAGACACGCGAATCGTGTCGCCAATGCCCTCGGCCAAGAGCGCACCGAACGCCAGGCAGGATTTGATGGTGCCTTGCCAAGCGGGGCCGGCCTCGGTGACGCCGAGGTGCAGCGGCCAATCGCCCTTGGAAGCGAGCAGTCGGTACGTTTCGACCATGGTGATGACGTCATGGTGTTTGACGGAGATCTTGAAATCGTGGAAGCCGACGTCCTCGAACATGTGCGCTTCCTTCAAGGCAGAGGCCACCAATGCTTCCGGAGTCGGGCCACCGTATTTGGCGTAGAGTTCCTTGTCCAGCGAGCCGGCGTTCACACCGATACGCAGCGAGATGCCCGCGTCGGTGGCGGCCTTGCAGATGTCCGGGCCGACTTCGTCGAACTTACGGATGTTGCCGGGGTTCACGCGCACGGCCGCGCAGCCGGCGTCGATGGCCTGGAACACGTATTTGGACTGGAAGTGGATATCGGCGATGACCGGAATCGGCGATTTGCGGCAGATTTCCGGCAGTGCGTCGGCATCGTCCTGACTCGGCACGGCCACGCGCACGATGTCGCAGCCGGCGGCGGTCAGTTCGGCGATCTGCTGCAACGTGGCAGGTACGTTGGCCGTGAGCGTGTTGGTCATCGACTGCACGGAGATGGGCGCGCCCCCGCCCACCGGCACCGGGCCCACCATGATGCGGCGGGACTTGCGGCGCGGGTGCAAGGGCGATTCGCTGGTCAGGTCGACCGGATCACCGGTTTTGCGGAACGGCTTTTCGATGGGATTTTCCGTATTCAAGGTATTCATCATTGCTTGTTTATCAGGTCGTCGGCGCGTCGGCGGGCTTCAAGCTCAAGCTGGTTCATTTCCTCCACGTCCGTGAACAGCGGGTTACCACGAAGCTCGGCGTCCATCTGGTCCAGCACGGCTTTGACCGTGTCCACGATGCCGAGGTATGGCAGACGATGCTCGAGGAAGGCATGCACGGCCTGTTCATTGGCAGCATTGAGCACCGCCGTATGCTTCTCGGAGGCGGCCAGGCAGTGGCGGGCCAGTTGCACGGCAGGGAACGCCTCATCGTCCAACGGTTCAAAGGTCCAAGTTGCGGCTTGCGTCCAGTCGCACGCGGCGGCCACATTGGTCATGCGGTCCGGCGCGGACAGGCCCAGCGCGATGGGCAGACGCATGTCTGGCGGCGAAGCTTGGCAAATCGTGGCGCCGTCCACAAATTCGACCATGGAATGGACGATGGACTGCGGGTGCACGGTCACGTCGATGCGTTCAGGCGGCACGTTGAACAAGCGGGACGCCTCGATGACTTCGAGGCCCTTGTTCATCAGTGTGGAGGAGTTGATGGTGACAACCGGCCCCATGTTCCACGTCGGATGATGCAGCGCCTGCTCGGGAGTGATGTTCTCCATGTCGGCACGTTTCCAGCCGCGGAACGGTCCGCCGGAGGCGGTGACCACAAGCTTGGCGACTTCGGCGTGGGTTCCGGAGCGCAGGGATTGCCAGATGGCGGAATGCTCGGAATCGACCGGGTTGATTTGGGTCTCGCGCACTTGCGCGCTGAACAGCAGATGCCCGCCCGCGACTACGGACTCCTTGTTGGCCAATGCCAGCTGGGAACCGGCCTTGAGCGCCGCGATCGACGGTTCGAGTCCGATGGAGCCGGTGATGCCGTTCAATACGACATTCGCACCGGAGCCGGCCATGGCGATGACCGAATCCGGACCGCCGGTCACGCGGACACCTTGTGCGCCGGCCTGTGCGAGAGCTGCTTGCAGCGCTGGAACCTTGGTCTCATCAAACACCGCGACTTCGGACACATGGAACTGTGCGGCCTGTTGCGCCAGCAGCTCGATATGTGCTCCGCCCGCCGCCAGACCGGTGACGGTAAATCGTTCAGGATGACGCGAGATGACGTCAAGTCCTTGGGTGCCGATGGATCCGGTGGATCCGAGAATGATGACAGTGGAGTTGGAGGCTATGCTCACTGTTCCTTCTTCGTATCGTCATTGTTCAGTGTGGGGAACGACAGGTCGGGGATATCCGAATCGAAGTTACCGCCAAGCGGGAACAGCAGCGGGAACGAATCGCTGGAATCGTGCTTATCCTGTGACGGCTGAGCTGCTTCCGTGTCATGGGAGGCGGCAACGTATTCAGATGATTCCGCAGCCGGACGGGAGATCGTGCTGTCTGCAGGCTGACTATCGGATACGCGAACCGGAATGGAGTTCGTGTTACGATCCGGCTTGCTGGTGGGAGCAAAGGAGACCGGCATAGCAGCGGACGCAGCCTCGTCAGCAGTGCTATTCACAGGCTGTACTGCCGGGGCGGAGGGTGCCGGGGATGAAACCGAACCCGGTACCTCATTCAATTTCAGCGCATTCGGTGCATCAAGGCTGGGCATCTTAGGAGCGAAGGACGGTGCATCCACTGCCGGAAGTTCCTGAGAAACCGCAGCCATGTGGGCGAGAGCGGCCAAAGAGGAATCGTTCTGCACCATATCCACGGGCTGTTCCGCGAACACCGACGGGGTCGATGACGGAGCTGCGGGTTCGTGAGCTGCCTGTGCCGGAGCAAACGAGGGGACGCTGCCAGCGGTCACACCGGAAACCGGCGCGGACGGGGCACTGACGGGAGGCTCAGCCGCAGCAACTGCGGTAGGAGCCACGGAAGGCGTCTCGGAGACGGGCTTCGCCGCAGACTCGTTGGACGCATGCACCGGGTATGCTGCGGGAGCAAAGGAAACCGGCTGTTCCGCATTGGTGCTATTGGTGCTTGTGGAAGCATCGAACGATGCAGGAGCCGACGCATAGGCGATCGGTGCCGCCGCGGCCGGCGCTGCGGGAGCAACCGGAGCCGGAGCAGTGAACAAGCTCTGCTCGGCCTGATGCAGGGCATCGAATGATTCGTCATGAGCAACGGCAGCCGGAGCAAAACGTTCGTCAGTTGCCGGGCGCTGCGTTCCGGAAGCGAACAACGGTGAGACGCCGTTCGCTTGAACGGTCACGTTCGTGGCGGTCTGGGCAGGAGCCGCAGGCTCGCCGGACACGAAATCGGCCACACGGGCATAGGATTCCAAGCGACTCAGCAACTGTACGCAGGCGTTCAGGAAGTAATCGACCTGTCGCTCGTCATAGCCTTTCTTGCCCTTGCGCTGGGTGAAGATCACATTGTTGACCGTATTCGCATTGAGATCGGCCAAAGACCGTACATCGTCTTCGGTAACGCCGTCAACGCCCAATGCGGCCGCCGCCTTGTCCACAATCTGGTCGACCAGACGATCCACCTGCTTCTTATCGTACGAAGGCTGCTTGGGCGCTCCGGACTTGAAGCGTTCGCGCTCGTTACGCTCCGCATGGTTCTGGACTTCGTGATACAGCTTCTCGGTCTTCGCCTTCCACGTCACACGCCCGTGCTGTGCGATCTCCCATGTGGTCTGCTTATCGACCACGGCACGTTCCAGACGTCCAAGCGCGGCGTCAACCTGTGCGATCACATAGCCGTTCTTGCGCAAATCAAAGGACACGTTCTGAATGTCATGCTGGGTGAGATTCATGCCCTCGCTGTCATACAAAGCATGGGCGCGCTCCAGGAAAGCGTCCACCTGAGCGGGGTCATACCCCCACTTGCGCTTGCCCGCACGTGCGATGCCCGACTTGCCGTCCCCTTCACGAAGTTCCTGCGCCATCGGCTATTCGACCTCCTGCTGGATATAAACACTCTGCCACAACTTTACGTGACTATTGAGACGCATCTGACCAAGAAGACCGAAATTCACGATTTTGTAGCAGTACTGCCGGTTTCCTTCTGCACGCATCTCATTGAGATTTCAGAACCCTTGCCGAAGACTGTCAGGGAATATCGTCACAGCCTATATCCGTGGAATGAGGGGATTCCATGAAGCGATGAAAAATGAAAGTGGGCAATGAGGGACTCGAACCATCAGCGCCCATAACACAAGAACGTTGGAATTCCAATGTTTTCAAACCATTACAGCCGGTTCGGGAACGTTTTTGCCCACATCTTGCCCACACTCCTTTTCGCTCGTTTCGAGCTGTACCGCCGCATCCACCATGCGCGTCACATCCAACAGGTCGCTGTCGAACAGGTCCGCGTACACGTCCAGCGTCATGCTCGCGCTTGCATGCCCCAGCATGCGCTGCAGACCCTTGACATTCGCCCCCGCGTGCACGGCAATCGACGCCGCCGTATGCCTCAAATCATGCGGGCTCGGCCAATCATCCGTATCCCAGCCCAGCCGTTTCAGCGCGCTCGGCCACCACGTCCTATTACCCCTCACCGCGCTCGCCGACTGCGGGTGCAGAGGATGGCCGGACGGATCGGAGAACACGCGCTCGCCGCGCTTCTTCCGCTTGAGTATCGGCGCCAATGCTTCGGCGACGATGAGCGGCATGTAAAGGGTGCGCATCTCATAGGATTTCGGGGTGCCCTCCACCGGCTTTCCCTTGATCCAGACGATGCTGCTGCGGATACGCAGAGACCTTTCCCCCACGTCAACATCCTCCTTGCGCAGGTCGGACGCCTCGCCCCATCTGAGGCCGCAGAAGCCAAGCAGCAGCACGAGGGCCCTGCGTTCGTCGCCAATGTAGATGGCGTTGAGGCATTCGTCGGCGAATGCCACGAGCTGCGGAATCGTGAGATAGACGCGCCGTTCCTTGCGTTTCGGCTTTCGCGGCAGCTCCAACCCCTCGCACGGGTTCTCGGCGATGAGTCTGTCCTTCACAGCCCGTTTGAGCACGCCGTTGACGATGCCCTTGGCTCGAAGCACGACGCTGGCGGAGCGACGCGACGTGAGGTCGCTGACCCATTCCTGCAGTTCTGCCTGGCTGATTTCGCCGATCCGCCGATTCTCCCACTTCGCCTGCACATGGGTACGGTACGAGGCTTCCGTGCTCTCAAGCTGGCTGGGCTTCCAAAAAGGCTTTTTGATGGCGATCCACTGCTTGTAGAGTTCGCCGAATCTTCTCGACCCGCCCTGCGGGTCTATGTAGCTGTTGGTGGCCTTGGCGATGGTGACATGCTCCGCCGCCCACGTCTCCGCGTCGATTTTGCGCTTGAATCCGCGCTTGTCGGTCTGCGTGCCATCCGGCTTGCGATACCTCACACGGTATCTGGTTTCGCCTTTGGTTGTCTTGTATCTGGTGACGTTGGCCATTTTTATTACCTGCTTAATAATGGTAGATTCACGTTTTAACCGGTTTTAATGTGATTTAATGGGACTGTTGCTGAATTGAACCAACCGAAAGGCAATCGCGCATGCCGATCGTCTACCCATCGATGAAGGCCTCGGACCTGTTCCGTATCCTTCGTGGTCTGGGATACGGGATTGACCGCGCGAATGGTTCGCATAAAAGAATGAAGGCGGAGGGCCGTCCACCGTTGACCTTTGCCTTCCATGACGGGCAGACTGTTCCGCCCGGATTGGTGAAGAAGACACTGGTGAAGGACGTCGGGTTATCCGAAGAGGAGATCCGTAGTATCCTCGGGCAGAAATGAAGAGGCGCAACATGGATACACGACAGGTGAACATCACCTATCACAGGGAAGACGGCGTATGGTGGGCCGAATCCGATGACATGCCGGGATTCTCCGCCGCCGGCGACACGTTCGCCGAAACACGCAAAAACGTGTGGGAAGGCGTGGACTTCTATTTCAACGACCATCAGCCGACCAGCATCACCGAATACACTGACGATGGGGCCGAGATTCTTTCCGAGAATATCGTGCTGTTTAATCCTGATCCCAAAATGAGCATTAATATGCCCATCCAGAAGCCTTTGTCCACCTATGTTGCGTCCGTCGAGACGAAGACCCCGAAAATGATGGTGGCATAGACCATGAGCAACGTATCCGAACAGGCTGTAATTAATCTGACCATCGCCGATTATGCGAATGTGGATAATGGGGGCAAGGCAAACCTTGTCGGCGTGGGTGGCGGAATCATACCTCTGACTCCGACCGGCCTCACCACCCGGTTTTCCGTATTCGCCGAAATCCGTATACCCGGTAGCCTGTGCCCATGCGAGATGACCGTGGAATATTCGCTGCGTAATGCTTCCGGTTCCGTCGTTGAACTGGCAGGGCCTGTTCCTCAGCCGGTTCGCGTCGCCAATATCGTCACCGTCGAAAGTGTCGCCGGGCTGAATCTCGAACAGAAGAACCACATCGGCGGACGTTCTATGAATGCGCTCGACTTCGCCAACGGCATGCCGCTTTCCCCTGGCGACTACCAATTCAGAGTCACTATCGACGGCGATGACGCTCATGCCGCGTATGTCAATTTCTGTGTGCCGGAACAGGCACCGAATCCCGTACTTGGTTAAAACGGCTGACATTTCGAGTATGCTTCGCCCCGCCTATCGATTAGGATAGGTAGGCGAAGCGTCCTCCTTTCCAATTAAGCAAGCTGGTCGATGTTTCAAAATCACCGGTCGAGCGTTGGTAGCGCTCGCCGGCTTGTTTCCCGTCTGGCGTTGGTAGCGTCAGACGGGATTTTTTTAGGCGTTGATGCGCTGACGGTTTCTGATTGACACGTCGCCGAGCCAGCGGTACAGGGTGGCCACGTCGAAGCTCTTCGGGAATTCGAGTTTGATCTCTTCGAACGTCTCCGGCCCGTTCTTACGCTGGTAGATGTCCTTGAGATAGGTGATGTTGATTTCCGAATCGTCTGCGAGGGCACCAGCGGTCTCCACCTCCACGTCCACGATGCTGTCAAGGTGCACGCTGCGGAACCTCATCTTCGCGCCGGTAGCGCCTTGCTTGTCGATGAAGATCATGCGCAGGTTGGTGAACACCACGGCGTCGCGGATGAGCTTGTATCCGTGCGAGATGGTTTCTCCGGTGAAGAGGAACCGTCCGTATTCCTGTTCGAGCTGTTCTTTGGGGACTTCGGTGTAATTGCCGGCCATGGCGTTCATGAGGTTGCCGCTGGACGGCTTGTTGGCCGCTGCGGTGCTTGCCGCGTCCATGGCGCTTTTCATGGCGTTGCCGGCGATGTCGCCGAGCGACCCAAAATTAAATCCAGCCATTGTTCTCTTCTTTCTCTAAGCTGCTACACGGTCGTGCAGCAGTGTCCTGTAATCATTGATGATGCCTGATGTGACTTCGAGTTCGTCTGCGATACGCCAGACGTTCCCGTCGTACATTCGTTCGGCCAGCGCGTATTCGGTTGGCGAGATCAATAGCCGAGCCGTCTCCGCACGGGTGCGCATCTCATGCAGGCCACACCGGTCATCACCGTGGGACCAGTGGACCAGCTCATGCACGAGGGTGCATCGTTTGGCCACGTATGGGAGACGACGGTCTATGAGTATCGTGCGAGTGCGCTCGCTGTAGCAGCCCATCATGCCGTTGGGCAGGTGGTCGGCGCTGCGTATCTCTACGTCGAGTCCGGCACTGTAGACGGCCATGCGCACATGGCCATAGGTGTCTCTCAGGTTCAACGGCAACGGTCTCATGCTGGATCATCCCCGTTCCCGTATTCGATGTACTTCTCCTTGTCCGGGTCGGTGTAGGCCGCAAGCTCCATCGGGTTATCCGCCAGAATACGCTTCGTCTCCTCCACGCGACGCTCGCGCTCCTGCTCCGTTTCGATGCGCCGTGCTTCGGCGATGATCTCCCGCAACGTCTGCACCGGGTCGGCGTTGCAGACCTCGCAAATCAGCAAAAACTCTGACAGGCGCACCGGAGATTTCTCTCCATTGTGGATATATCCAATCCGGACATGGCTTACTACTCCGCCCATGCGTTCGGCAATTACCCTATATGCCAAAGCGGAATCATCGATGATTTTCGCCATCGCGTTCTTTGCGGCGTAATCCGCTGCTGTCCATTCGATTTTTGCTGCCATGGCTCAAACATACGTGTAAGCATGTGGAAACACGCCGCGCTTGCTCAAATTGTAAGCGTTAGCTAACATGAGTTCCGTAATCACGAGCTTACAGCGGAGGTGGTTGAGATGAAGCTAAATCTATCTCGATATGAGGGTAGCTCCTTTGATGCTGCCGTTGATGTGTTGGATGCCGTGGTGGATGACGTCACTCGTCTGATTGAGGATTCTCCGGATGAGCGTCTGACGCCTGAACGGCTTGCGGGATATCGCTCGCAGGCGGTTCGGGAGTTTTACGCGGCTCATGGGATTCAATCTGGGCAGGAGAATATCCCAGATACTCCAGTATCGTCGCGGAATCGGCAAGAGCCCCTAACGCGAAACCGACAGCTGCAACGCAAGGGACCACACGCTTCTGCAAAAACTCCATCACTGTTCGCTGTGATTTCTCGTCTTTGGGGGTCGCGGCGATGATATTCAACGAAGTTTGCAATCGGGTGAACGCGATGTCCAGTTTGAAGTCGCCGGTCAGCTCATACTCATCCAATGCGGTGCCGACCTCGCGGACGAGACGGGCCACGTACTCCTTGAGGTCCTTCGGCAGCGTGACGGCCTTGAGCAAGCCGGGAACGTCGGCGACAAGCTCTCGGATACTGTCTCTTCTCTCCTGCGGATATTCGGCGGCCCTCGCATCCAGCAGACGTTCCGCGGTGCGTAGCGCCATGCGATCCTCGTTCGAGATGGGAACCTTCGAATCCATCATCTCCATGCTGCGCTGGTTCCGTTCCCAGGCAACTGAGATGTTGTACCAGATGTCGGCGAGACAACGGCAGGCGAGGTCGGCATCTTCGTCTCCGGCCGCCGCAGCCGTTCTCAACGTGCTGTCCACTTCGGCCATCGCGCCCGATACATCCGGGAAACGATATGTTATGCCATCCGCCTTATTGGCCAGCAGAAAACGCTTCACATAGGTAGCCGCGTTCACCACGCCCCATACCCCCAATCATCAGTCAAAGGAATTAGCACATGTCTAACCTACCAGCAATTGAAGTCGCAAAACGGGCGACCCATGACACCCGTAACCGCGTGCTGCTGTCCAAGACCAAGATGACCAGCATCGCCGACGCCAGCAACCGCAACCGCATGACCATCGCCAAATGGCTCGACGGCGACGACATGAGCCTCGCCGCATTCGTGGCCGCACAACAGTTGTCGGGCGGAGACCCGGTCAAGACCTTGGCCGACGCGCTCGCTGGCAAGGAGGTGGCGTGATGAACGGTCCGACGGTTCTTATAATCGCACTTTTCCTTCTGAATATCGGGTTGTCCATCAAGAACGAGCTTGACCTTCGTGAGATCGAGCGCGCTCGACGTAAGCGCGCTTCACTTCGACCATCGGAACGGAAAGAAAGTGATTGCGACTGGCGAAAACAGTTTTCTCACTCCATCCCACCTGAAGAAAATCAGGGAGGCGAAGAATGTCAGAATCATTAGTGAGAGAAAAGCTGGCCTCCGTATTCGGGGGAAGGTTCAGGGCGATTTCCGTATCGGGAACCGGAATTCCACTACTCAGAAAGAAGCGAGAATCCACTTTGGGCCCATACAGGGTCATGGTGCCCTCGTTGCGGAAATGGATACATCGCAGACTTTCCGAATCCAAGGTCGCCACGAGGTGCTGCGCCGCAATCCTGTCGCTCCTGCGAATCTTGTTGATTTGTCTCTGCTGCACGCAGTTCCACAGGAGGGCCACAATCGCGACCAATACGGATGGTTCAGTCCAATTCAATTGATTCTTCCCTTCGCTGGTTTTCGGTTTTGAATGTCGCAGTTCCAAGCCTACCGGCGGAGGGGCCTTATACGAAAAGAGAAACCCATGAACGCCAAAGAGTATGGCCGTCACGCTTCAGGCTATCGGAAGCCGGAGGCCAGCGAACTGTCTCGCGGTTTCACACGCCGCCTGATTCTGTGGGCCGTCGTGTTCGCGGTGTGCGTCGGCTGGGTGATGACGCACATGGGGTGCGCGCATCCCATCGAGAACGGGGTGGCCGCGCTCATGGGCTTCGGTTTCGTTCCCCTGCGGCTCCTGTGCCTCGTGTTGAGCGAGGCGGGCGTCGAATAAGTCTTGCCGGACGGCGTGGAAAACCGTCTGGCATAGCGGAAGGAAAACCGAATAACCCTCGTGATAACTGAAAAAACAACTGACAGATACGGTGTCAGTTTTCTTGCACCGGTGGACGACGTTTTTCCTGTTCTTCCGTCGTCCGCCATAAGGGCGGCTGCAAGTTGCCCCCGGCCAAGATTCACGGGACTCGTCACCCGTGGGCAACGGCCGGGAGATGGTGCGATTCCATCGCCGTCCACGACCGCAAGGTTACGCAAAAAAGAAAAGCCCCAGCGGCTACTGGGGCGAGAAGAAAAACTCTCAACAGAAAGGATACTCCGATGGATGAATCGATTCGGGAGCTCACCACGAAACAGGCCGTCGAATTCCTCAACCACACGGTCGCCAAGCACACGCTTGAGAACCTGCGCTACACGGGAGGAGGCCCGCGATTCCGCAAACGCGGGGTGAAACGCGAAGGCAGGAAAAGGGACACACGCCAGGTGGTCTACCCCATCGACGAACTGACCCGCTGGGCGACCGAGAACAAGCTGCAATACAGGACGGAGGCCGCATGAGCGCCGATGACAACGACATGTGGCTGGCGGTCGCGGCCCGGCTGCTCACCAACCTTGACATCCTGACCGCATATCCCACCCGGCAGTCGTTGGCGAGCCTCATCGGCCTGAGCATCCACGAGGCCGGGCTACGGCTCGTCGGACTACGAGAGGATATGGATGATGACGACGGACACGGACACGGTGGAACTGTGGAGCCCGATCACGGACGAGGGCATGAGCATGACGCCGGGCGAACTGATCGTGGAGTTTATGGATCTGATCAGCGACCGGAACAGTCAGACCGGCAACCCGTACCTGTACGTGATGCCGTTGCCGGGCATGGTCGTCATCGACAGGCAACGGCGCAGGGTGAGCGCGCGAGTGGAATACGTCAGCAAGTCGAAGCTAAGGAGCAGGAATGAAGCGAGTGACCGTTGACATGGCAGCGCAGGCGACCGGACTGTTCGACGTGCACCGTTTCCGCCAGCGCACGAAGGCGGAGCGTGAGAGTGCGTGGCACGCGTTCCGCGCGTTGGGTGTCGGCGGTTCGGACATGAGCACGATTCTCGGCCTCAACCCGTACTCGACCCCCTACGACCTGTGGTTGGAGAAGACGAACCGTCAGCAGCCGGAGGATATCAGCGGCAAGTGGGCGATCGTCAAGGGCAACGCCTTGGAAGTCGAACTGCGCCGCCGGTTCCGCCAGCTGCACCCGGAGTACCAGGTCATCGACGGCACCGACATTTCCTTGGTATCCAAGCAGCATCCGTTGATGCACGCCTCGCTGGACGGCTTCGTCTACGACGAGGCGAGCGATTCGTGGGGCGTTCTCGAGATCAAGACGGCGAACGCGAACCGTGGGCGCACCGACTGGCACGACGAGACGGGCGAGCTCGTGGCCCCGCAGTACTACATGGCGCAGGTCACGCATTACATGGCCGTCACCGGCTTCACGTGGGGCGTGTTCTACGCGGATATCGGAGAGTCGGAACCGGTCGAGGTGCGGTTCGAGCGCGACGAGGATGACATTCACGCTGTGATCAAGGCCGCCGAGGACTTCTGGGGTTTCGTCACCCGCGACGAAATGCCCGCCCTCACCGGCGCGGACGTGGCCAAGGCGTACCCGGAGCCTTCGGAGGGCATCGAGGACATGAGCGACAGCACCGATCTGCGCAGGCTCATGGCCGACTACAGGCAGGCGGCCGCCGACCTCAACGCGCTGAAGGCCCGCAAGGAGGAGTTGCAGGACTGCATACTCCCCTATATCGGAGACCACGAGGGGGTGCGCTGCGGCAACATGCAGGCCACCTACAAGCACAGCACGCGCAAGGGCTACACGCGGGTCGTGCAGCCGTGGGAGGGCCGCACCTTCCGATTCAGCGAAATCAAACCGAAGAAAACCAAGTAAAGGAGACCCGATATGGGACAGTTAGCGACACAGGCGCAGAACGCGCAGATGCAGCCGATGAACCCGCAGCAGAACATGAAAAGCCTGCTGGAGAGGAGCTGGCCGCGCATCGCGGCCGTCATCGGCAACAACCTCAGCCCGCAGCGCCTCTACCAGATGTACGTGAGCACCATCAACCGCGAACCGCAATTGGCGAACTGCTCCGTCGAAAGCGTGCTGTCGTGCTTCATGAAATGCGCCGCACTGGGCTTGGAACCGTCGAACGTGGACGGATTGGGACGCGCCTACATCCTGCCCTACGGGAACAAGAACTACCGCACCGGCCAGAAGGAAGCCACGCTCATCATCGGCTACAAGGGCATGATCGACCTCGCACGCCGCAGCGGCCAGATCAGGGACATCAGCGCCCGAGCAGTCCATGAGTGCGACGAATTCACCTACAGCTATGGCCTGAACGAGGACCTGCGGCACGTGCCGTGCGCGAAGCCCGGCAAGCTCACCCATGTGTACATGATCGCGAACTTCAAGGACGGCGGGCATTACTTCCAGGTGATGAACGCCGACGAGATCGAGGCGGCGGCGAAACGCAGCCCCAGCTACGGCAAGGCGGTCAGCCCGTGGAAGTCCGACTATGAGGCCATGGCGAAGAAGACGGTAATCCGCCGCGCGTTCCCCTACCTGCCGGTCAGCGTGGAGGCCCGCGACGCGGCCGCAAGCGACGACCAGACCCCGGATTATTCCGACGTGTTCCGTCCACTGCCCACCGTGACTGCGGACGATTCGCCGGTTGACGCGAGCGTGGACGAACCCGAGGAACCGGAACAGTCGCAGCCGGAAGCCCAGCCCGAGGTCTCCCCGGTCGAGGCCAAGCGTGCTGAGGCCATCGCCCGCTTCCAACGGTTGGGCGTGACCGACGAACAGGAGGCCTTGCAGACGGTCGCGAAGATAACCGGCATGGCGTCGGAATCGTTCGCCGACCTGAGCGAGGCGGAATTGGACAAGGTGCTAGGCGAGCTCAAGGCCAGCGTCAAGGAAGGGAAGTAGGCCATGACGGGAAGAACGACCATCATCATCCAAGGCACGGCGTGGGGCGTGCGAGAAACGCAGAACGGCAAACGGTATTTGAGCGTATCGGTGTCGCCCGGCTACCGTGACCGGAACGGCAACTGGAAAAGCCAGCCGGAACAGTACTACTCGGTGTGGCCTGCGGGCTACACGAACCTCAACCCCGTGTTCGACCAGATCGCTCAACTGCGTCAGAATCAGGACCAGTTCGTGGACGTGACCATCGTGGGCGAAATCAGCGGCCTCGACGCCTACACGAACAAGAAGGGCGAGGCTACCGCAAGCTGCAACGTCAACGCCAGCGCCGTCGCCATCACCAACGTTCGACAGAAGAACGGCGGACAGCAGGGTTACGGCACGCAGGCCGGTTACACGCAGCAGCCGCAGGGGCAGGCGCAGCCTCCGGCCTCCGACCCGTGGGCCAACGGCGGAAGCGACCCGGAGTTCTGACCATGTTGCACCTGTATCACGATGAGACGCCGACGGACGTGGAACCGGTCTGCCCGAAGCACGGCTGCACGCTGTACCCGGCACGGCCGATTCCATGCCCGGAATGCGAAGAGGAAGCCGAAGAGGAGTATCACATTGAACGCTGAAAAAGACCAATTGATTACGCTCGCACACTCGATGGAGGTGTCCTACAGCGCGTTGGACGCGGAGGCGGGACTCTCCTACGACACCACCGTGCGCGTCAGCGTGCAACCTAACCGCTATTACCCCGACTACGTGGCCGTGACCCTGCTGTGGCTCCCC
>OJOV01001258.1_pt1 | contig 21542 bp, 21 predicted proteins | sample 1598281 | NCBI WGS metagenome assembly OJOV01 (sample SAMN03922469, study PRJEB24848) | human gut metagenome | isolation source: stool sample | host: Homo sapiens | place: Germany | collected 2010-11
TGAGAAAGGAGGGCCGCGATTCCTCCCGCGTCTGAAGACGCGGGTTTCCTCGCGGCATTTCTATGATTCCAGCTGACGCCGCCCGCCGCTTTCCCCTGGAGCTTCTTGCGCCCGCGCGCGACACGGATGTGGCCCGTGCCGCGATTGATCATGGTGCCGACGCCGTTTATATCGGCGGTCCCGGCTTCGGGGCCCGCGCTTCGGCGGGAAATTCCCTCGCTTCCATTGAGTCGTTTGCGGCCTGGGCTAAAAATTACCACGCGAGAATCTACCTGACGCTTAATACCGTCCTTTTTCAAAACGAAATTGAAGAAGTCCGGCAGCTTGCCTGGGACGCTTACCGTGCGGGCGTGGATGCGCTCATTATTCAGGATCTGGGGCTCCTGGAACTGGATCTGCCCCCCGTAGAACTGCACGCTTCCACCCAGTGCGATATCCGGACGCCCGAAAAAGCCCGGTTTCTCGACAGCCTCGGGTTTAACCAGATGGTCTTGGCGCGCGAGCTCACCTTGGCTGAAGTCGCCCGGTGCCGTGAGGCCGTTGACCGCGCCCGCATCGAGTTTTTCGTGCACGGCGCGCTCTGCGTTTCCTATTCCGGGCGCTGCTACCTTTCCTGCGCCGAGTGCGGGAGGTCCGCCAACCGCGGCGAATGCGCGCAACCATGCCGCCTTCCCTACACCGTCTACGATGGTACGGGCCGGCTTCTCGCGAGAAAAAAACATGTCCTGAGCCTGATGGATAACGATCAGAGCGCCAACCTTGAAAAGCTCATTGAGGCGGGTGTCACAAGCTTTAAGATCGAGGGGCGGCTCAAAGACGCGGCTTACGTTAAAAACATCACGGCCTACTACCGCGAAAAGCTCGACAAACTCATTGCCGCGCACACGAATGACGCCTGGCGGGCCGCTTCGCTCGGGCACTGCACCTTTACCTTTACGCCCGATCCGGCACGCACCTTTCACCGCGGAGAGACTGATTATTTTGTCAACGGCCGCAGGCGCGTGATCGCGGAACTCGATACTCCGAAAAGCACCGGAGAGCGCATCGGCCGCGTGGTAAGACTCAATCACAACCCCGATACGGTTGACATCAAAACCGAAGCTGAGATCGCTAACGGCGACGGCCTCGTTTACCTTGACGACCATGAGGAACTCCGGGGCCTTGCGGTCAACCGCGCTGAAGATCTTCAAAACGGGACTGTGCGGCTGTTTATCCGTGACAGGCTCACTGCACACCCGGCCTTAAAGCCCAGCGTCACGCTTAACCGCAATAAAGACCGTGTGTTTGCTAAAACCCTCGCGGGCGACACGTCCCGCCGCGCGATTGACGCCACGCTTACTTTTGCCTTTACTGACAAAGAACTGCGGGTAACGGCACAGGCCTGCGGTGCGGCTGGTGAAGCCCGGATGCCCTTTGACTGTCAGGTGGCGCGCGATCAGGAACGGACCCGCACAGGGATCATCAATGCCCTTAAAAAGACAGGCGGAACGCTTTTTGATGCAGCGGATGTTCAGATTGAGGCGCCCGAGGGCAGCCATCTGCCTTTTGTGCCGGTCTCAGCTTTGAATAACCTCAGGCGTGAGGCACTCACCAAACTGCAGGATGCGGTTGCGGCCTCGCACCCCAAACCACAATTGAGGCATGAGCCCCTTGACAATGCGTCATTTAAGGACGCGGCGCTTGACTTTACCGCCAATGCCGCCAACAGCTTTGCCGAAACCTTTTGGCGAAAGCAGGGCGTCATTGCGATTGCCCCTGCGGCCGAAACGGATCCTGCGGTTTTAAAGGACGCCGAAAACCTGATGCACACCCGTCACTGCATCCGTATGGCGCTCGGCTTATGCCCGCGGCTTTTAAAGGGTGACGAAGAAGCCAAGGCCCGCTTTAAGGAAAGAAACGGCGGGCATCTGAAACCCGAACCCCTCTATCTCACCGACAGTAAGGGGCACAGGCTCATAGCCCGCTTTCACTGCAAACCCTGCGAAATGACGATCGGGTTTGCGCCGGCCGGAAGTTTTCCGGTCGTGTAGTTATTTGTTTTGATTCTGCTGCGCTTTTAAAAGGTCGCGGATTTCCCGCAGCAGCGCCACGTCTTCGGGCGTGGGTGCGGGAGCCGCGGGCTTGGCGGCTTCCTGGGCTTTCTTGTCTTCCAAGAGACGGGCGGCCTGTGCTTCGATGTGCTTACGGACGGTGGTCACAACCCGCACAAGCCAGAAGATCACAAACGCAAGGAGCAGAAACTGCACGACGGCTGTGAGAAACGCGCCGTAGCCCAGAACCGTTGCACCGGCCTTGGTGAGCGCTTCATAGGTCTGAGGGCCCGTGTAGTTCGGGGCATCCTTTAAGACGATAAAGAGATTGGTGAAGTCGGGTTTACCCGCCACAAAACCCAAAATGGGGTTCACAACGTCCTTGACCAGGCTGTTTACGATCGCGGAAAACGCAGCGCCGATAATGACGGCGACCGCAAGATCCATGACGTTACCCTTGGAAATAAAGGCCTGAAATTCCTTCAGAAAGTTTTTCACCTGGAGTTCTCCCAAAAATAAAGTCGGTTTAGACGGCGCTCTTAACGGGCGCCTTTTTAATGCGTGTCACAAGAATCTGGTCGATGCGGTTGCTGTCGACGTCCAGAACCTCAAAGCGGTAGCCGCGGAAATTAATAAAGTCCGTGCGCTTCGGGATTTTTCTGAGCTGATACATGATGAAGCCCGCTGCGGTTTCGTAGGGTTTGTCCGCCGTGGGAATGTCGATGTCAAGCGCCCACGCAAGATCAATCGTGGGGGTGGAGCCGTCCACGAGCCAGCTTTCATCGTCACGCTTGACGATCTGCGACTCCTCAGGCGTTAAAACCATATCCCCCATCACCGTGCTCATCACGTCGTTAAGCGTCACAACGCCCACGACAATCGCGTATTCGTTCAGAATCACCGCAAAGTCCGTTCTCGAGCGCTGAAAGACTTCGAGGATTTCCGCAAGGCTCAGCGTATCGGGCACAAACTGCACCGGCTGAATAATCCCCTCTTCCTTCAAGGAAATGGGCTTGTTGTCAAGAAGCCTTCTCAAAATCTCTTTACTGGTAATGCACCCTGCGACATGGTCGATGTCCCCGTCACAGACCAGGTACCGGCTGTGCGGGTTTTTGGAGAGACGCCGGCGGATCGTTTCCTCGGTGTCGTCCGTGAAGAAGTGATCCACGCTCTCTCGGGGCGTCATCGCGGTCGTAATCGTGCGGTGCTCGAGGTCAAAGACGTTTTCAATGACGGAGAGTTCCGCGGGGGCCACCACGCCCGCCGCAGCGCCCGCGGAGACCGAGGCCAAAATATCGTCCGGCGTGATCTTGTTGTTTCGCTCAGGGCTTCCGCCCATCATCTTCACAAGCTGCGCGCTGATCCAGTCAAGGATCACAACCATGGGCGCAAGAAGCTTGATTAAAAGTGCCATCACGGGGGCTGCGGCCATGGCACTTCGCTCGGGAATATTAAAGGTGAGGCGTTTGGGCAAAAGGTCAGCAAGCACCACAAAGGCCATTGTCACGATGAGAAACGAGAGCACAAAGGCCGTTGTCGACGCCGCATGCGCGGGCATGATCCTCACAAGCAGCATCTCAAAGAAAGGCGAAAAAACCGTGTCACCCACAACGCCGCCTAAAATGGCAACAGCGTTAAGCCCGATCTGAATCACCGCAAAGAAAGGACCGGGTTTGTCCTGCAGACGCATCACAAGGTCTGCACGCTTGTCTCCTTTCTCGGAAGCGATCTGAAGCCTTGTACGGCTTGAGGCTGCGAGAGCGATTTCGGCAAAGGAGAAAAAGGCGCTGATGAGCAACAGGACGATGAGGTAAACAACTTGTAAAAAGAATCCCTGCATAGGCAAACTTTCCCAATATATTCAATTCATTTCAGCATCCCCTTATTGTAGCATACCTATGAGGATAAACCCCTAAGGTGCTGCAAAACCGCTTTAATTCCGCTATGGCTTTGAGAGAGAAAAACACGAACCCCTCCTCTTCGCGGGAGAAAGCGCCGACGATCGCCGACGCCGCGCTTCTGGGCTTTATTTCAAGTCTCGGGCCTTTTGCCGTAAACGCCAACGTCCCCGGGTTTCACGCAATGGCCGCCGACATGGGAGTTTCCTTCATCGCCGTGCAGCTCTCGCTCACCGTCTACCTTGCAACCTATGCCGTGGCCAGCCTTTTTGTGGGGGCGGTTTCCGACAGCCTCGGCCGCAAGCCCGTGATCATCGCCGGGATGCTGCTTTTTATGGTGGCAAGCCTCGGAGCAGCTCTTGCGACCACCATCGAAGTCTTTTACTTTTGGCGCTTTGTGCAGGGTTTGACCGCCGCTGCCGGTCAGGTGGTGACGCAGGCCGTTGTCCGTGACCGCTGGGCCGGACTCGGTGCGGCCCGCATGAATGCTTTGATTGCCATGTTTTTTGCCGTGTCGCCGGCACTCGCTCCCGTTGTGGGCGGCGCACTCATTGTGCGGTTTTCCTGGCACGCGGTCTTTGTGTTTCTCATTGTCTACGCCGGGCTCATCGCGCTTTTTACTGCTCTTTTTATTCCGGAGACGCTCCCGGCGGCTAAGCGCAGGGCATTCGGCCTTATGCAGCTTCTGACGGACTACCGCAGAGGTTTCACAAACACCGCGTTTATGGCGGGTGTTGCCGCACACGGTTGCTGCTTTATGGGCGGGATCCTCTACTCGGCCGGCGCCGCTGACTTTGTGATCCGCATCATGCATCTCGGGGTGGACGACTTTGCGTATCTCACCTTCCCATTGATCGGAACGTCACTGGTGGGCTCTTGGTATGCCGCGCGCTGGGCGCAGGCCTTCGGTCCCGTACGGATGCTTTACGCAACGATCGGCTTCATGATTGCGGCAGGTGCGGCATCAACCCTTGCCGACTACAGTTTGGGCTGGGGGTTTCCGTTGATTTTGATCGGCCCCATGCTCTATCAGTTTGGCATGGCGCTTTGCCGGCCGGTGATGATGGCCATGAACCTCGACTACTTTCCGGACAACCGCGGGATGGCGGCGTCCATTCAGCAGTTTTTTGTGACGGCGGGCTTTTCAGTGAGTACCGCCCTTTGGGTGCCTCTGGTGATGGGAAGCGCCTGGAAGTACAGCGCCGTGATGACCTTTTCGGCTGTTTTGGTGCTCGCGCTCTGGATGATTTCGATGCGCAAAAGAAAATCGGCTCTCAGAGAAACGGGCCTCCGGGAGCCGATGGCGTAACAAAGCGACACTGTCTCCTTCGAGAGGAGTATCGTCTGAGTCAGTTCGAAGTTTGAGGAGAAAACCATGTACGATCTGTTGCTGCGTAACGCACATGTCGTGGATCCGTTGAATCACGTGAACGGCATCGCCGACGTGGCGGTCACTGACGGCAAAATCGCTGCCGTTGGCAGAGAACTCACCGGGGAAGCAAAAGAAACCGTTGACCTCACGGGACTCGTGCTGCAGCCGGGCATCATCGATAGTCACGTTCATTTGGGCTCCATGTGGGGTTCTCCCTACGGTCCGCGGATGCTCGCGATGAAGGGGGTGACGACGTGCCTTGATATGGCAGGTCCCCTGGACGACATCCTCAACAACGTTCCCGAGTACGGCGCCGGGATCAACATGGCGATTCTGCAGTTTGCGTCTCCGCCCTTTACTTTTAAAAATGACCATCCGACAAAGACCGAGATGGTGGAACTCATTGACAAGAGCCTTGACGACGGCGCTCTCGGCGTCAAGCTTTTGGGCGGACACTATCCGCTTAAACCGGAGGTTTCCTCGCTTCTCATTAAGACCGCACTGGAGCGCCGCGCCTATGTGGCCTGGCATGCGGGCACGAGCGAACACGGCTCCAACATCGAAGGCATGAAGGAAGCCGTGGAAATGGCAGACGGCTACCCCCTGCACCTTGCGCACATCAACGCCTACTGCCGGGGTGCAGTCCGCCCGGAACTTGAAGAGACGCTGCAGGCGATTGATCTGCTGAAGAAAAACCCGAACATCTTCTGTGAAAGCTACATTTCGCCCAAAAACGGGACGCGTCTTACCTGCTTCCCGGACGGAAAAATCCAGTCCAAAGTGACGGGAAACTGTCTGCGGCGCTTCGGCTTTACCGAGGACGCTGACGGCGTTAGAAAAGCCCTTTTGGCCGGCAAAGCCTTTGTGGTCTATGACGCGGGCGGCTATTCCGATCTGATGACCGGTGAGGAAGCCTTAAAGCGCTGGGAAGCCGCCGGGACCGACGTGGGCGGCAGTTTCAACGTCAATCCCCCGATTCCGAGAATCATGCTTGCCGAAGTCAAGCGCGATGACGGCAGTTTTGTTGTGGACGCAATTTCCACGGACGGCGGCTGCATTCCGCGCAACGTCATCCTCTCGCAGGGGCTGTCCCTTGTGAAGCTTGATGTGCTCACACTCACGGAATTTGCCCAGAAAACGTCGCTTAATCCGGCCCGGATGCTGCGGCTTAAAAATAAGGGACACCTCTCGGTCGGCGCAGACGCCGATATGACGGTTTATGACTACGCGACCCAGGAGCCCAAGGCCTCCTTTGTTGCGGGCCGCAAGGTCCTCTGGGACGGCAAGGTCGTTGCCAAGGGCGCAACGGTGATCTGCACCGAGCGCGGTCAAAAGGCGATCCAAGCCCGCGGCATGAAGGCGATTGTCGTTGATCCCGGCAAGCAGGTCGAACGCGTCAAAGCGCTTTGATTTGCTGGCGTCCAATAAAAACAGCCGGGGCCGCAAATCCGGCTGTTTTTATTTCAACACTGTAGCATCACGTCGATAATTTCGCGGTCGGTGGAGACCATGCCGCGGCTGGCGATGCGGCCCACGGCACGGGCCGTTGAGTCCGTTGTGCTCTGCACGATGCCGTCGCCGGCTTTAAAGGTCTGATGGTTTTTCACCATGTCAAGCGCCAAAAGCGCTCCCTCCACCGCCATTGAGATTTTGGCGGCGCATGAGGACTTTGCGCCGTCGCAGAGAATACCGGAGGTAATCGCAAGGGCGTTGCGGATGACGCCCAAAATTGCATTGTCTGTGAGTCCTTCAAGAAAACCAATCCCCGCGCCGCTGCCGCAGCCCGCGCTCACCGCCCCGCAGTAGGCCGAAAGTTTTCCAATCCCCTGTTTAAGAGCAATTGTCACAAGATCGCTTAAAAGCACGGCCCTCAGTGTCGTTTCCCGGTCTATTTTAAGTGCCCGGGCAAAAATCAGAACCGGGACGCTTGCGGTAATGCCCTGGTTGCCGCTGCCGGAGACAATGATGACCGGCAGTTCGCAGCCGTTCATGCGGGCGTCAGACCCAGCGGCTGCCCAGGCGCGGGCCTGCGTGGCCGGATCTTCGGGGTTTCTCGCTAGAAGAATCTTTCCGATCGTGGCGCCCCAATTGTCTTTAAGGCCTTCTGCGGCAATGGCGCTGTTGCAGTCGATCTGCCGAATGAGGAGCGTCTCGGCTTCCATAAGCGGCATGACGCGTGCCGCTTTGATAAGTTCCGGAATTGACCAAGCTTCGCCGTCAGCTTGAGCGTCAGCGCAGACATCGTCTTTTGAAAGTATCGTCACGCCGTTTTCTTCGATCCGGGTGATGTTGGTGTGGTATGTGCGTATTGTCACTGCCGCGGTTTTCCCGCCGAGGCTCCCCGTCACCTTGATGAAAAAGACGTCCGGCTCATGGGACTGCCGTACTGTCATAGGTAATTTGGCACGTTCGCGGATTTCAGCGCGTTCCGTGTTGCTCACGTCCGCCAACACCTGAAGTCTTGCTTCAGGACGGCGGCAAACGAGCCCCGCTGCGACCGCCGCTTCAATGCCCGAGAGCCCTCCGGTATTGGGCACAATGACGCTTTTGACGTTTTTAACGATGTTGCGGGAGACCTCCACATCGATAGCTTCCGGGTAGCCGCCGAGGCGCTTGCCGACTTCGGCTGCGGCATAAGCTAGCGCAATCGGCTCCGTGCAGCCCATCGCGGGCTGAAGTTCTGCAGCAAGTGCCTCACGGTATACCTTAAATTCGTCATTTGTCGGCATGTTCTCTCCCAGGGAACTGAAGCTACATAAAAGCACTTAGAATACTAACAAGACAAAGCAGGAAGAGAAAAAACGGCACGTCAGATCTTTCCGGCAAAACCGGCGGAGACAGCCTGAGATTGTTGCAGCGGCTTTCCAACCGCCGGTTAAGGCGACAAAAGATCAGAACATCGGGACGTTAAAGGCAAACAGAAGGAGTGGTGTCCGTATGTCAGTCAGAGAGTCATGCTGGATGCTGGTTTCAGCCTTTCTGTTTGCGCTGATGGCGCTTTTTGCGAAGCTCTCCACGGCCTATTACGGCGTAATGGAGATCATTTTTTACCGCTCGGTGCTCGGCGTTCTTTTTGTCGGCGCGCAGATGGCCGCAAGACACATCAGCTTCAGACCGCACTTTGTGAGTCACCATATTGCCCGGTGCCTGGTGGGAACGCTCAGTATTTCCCTGGGTGTCTACGTACTGGGGGTTCTGCCGCTCGGAACCGCGCAGACGCTTGCGTATACAAGTCCGCTTTTCTTCTCGCTTTTCATCGTGATCGCAGCGCGCCGCGCAGGTAAGGCCATGGACTGGCCGCTTCTTGCCGCCGTGGCCGTTGGTTTCGTCGGGGCTGTCCTCATCCTGCGTCCGGACTTTTCCTCGGTTGAATTTATGGCCGTAATTCTCGGGCTTTGCGCCGGCATGACGGGTGCGGGCGGCGACTGGGGTATCCGCGATTTGTCGCTGCATAAGGAACCCAACGAGCGCATAGTCTTTTACTTCACGCTCACGGGCACTGTTTTCGGTGCCGTCATCACGCTCTGTACCCCCGAAGGCTTTCACAGTCATTCGGCGGAAAGTATCGTGCCGCTACTTATGGTCGGCGTTGCCGGGACTGCCGCTCAGCTCACGCTCACACGTGCCTGGCAAAAGGGGCAGCCCCTTGTAAACACCGTTTTTCAGTTTTCAGGCATTATCTTTGCGCTGATTTTAGGAGCGCTCGTTTTCGGCGAAAAACCCGATACCGTGACCTTTATCGGCATTGCCGTTGTGTTTGCCGCAGGGCTTACGGCCGGCATCATTCGTGTGAGAAACCCCCGACTTAACTGACCGCAGGACGTTGTTGTATGGTCAACCCGACGCTTTATCTTCTCTTTCTGGGAATTGCCGTTCCGACGGTGCTCACTCCGGGGCCCGGCGTTTTAATGTCGCTTACAAACAGCATTCGCCTCGGGGTGCCCCGTGCCACGCCGGGCATTATCGGCGTAGCGCTCGGCACACTGATGATTGCCGCCCTGTCAGCGACGGGCTTGGGCGTCATCCTTGCGGCTTCGCCTACGGCCTACAATGTCATTAAGCTCGCGGGGATGGTCTTTATGCTCTACCTGGGCTGGAAGCGCTTTAATGCAAATCCGAATTTCCTCAGGGTTGTCAATTACACCGGCCGAAAAGAACAGGGCGCGCCCGAGGCCGGTCCGCTGCGGCTTTTCGGAGAAGGTATTGTCCTGCAGCTCTCCAACCCGCAGCTCATCATTTTTTATCTGTCGCTTTTTCCGCAGTGCATTGACGCCGACAAACCCTACTGGCCGCAGTTCGTGTTTCTGTCGCTTTCCTACACACTGCTTGTCTGGATCATTCATTCGTGTTACGGCTGGATGGGGCACAAAGCCGCAGAGCGCTTTATGACTCAGAAAAACTGCATCTGGATCAACAGAATTTCAGGCATCGCTTTCTGGCTCTGCGCCCTGTGGCTGCTGTACTCGCTGGTGGCCGGCTGATTTTTTTGCCTTTTACTACAGAACACTAGCTGTGAACTCGCAGAAACAGTGCGTTTGAAGCAACACAACCGGGAAAGTTCTGTATATAATGCGCATTCTTCGCCGGCCCCATGCGGGTTGTTTCGGGCTGTAAACCACGGTCCCGGAACTCAGAGAAAGCGGTGAAGTGCTTCGCGGAAGGGTGGCAGAGTGGTTGAATGTACCGCCCTGGAAAGGCGGCGTGTCCAATAGGGCACCGAGGGTTCGAATCCCTCCCCTTCCGCCATTGATTAAACCTCGCAAGATATTGATCTTGTGAGGTTTTTTGTTATCTTTGGCTCGTAATCCACTGTTTCATAAACCAATTTCGGCATTTCGCCGAAGTTAAACGCCTTTTTTAAACAGCCTTCCTTTTAACCTCGATTTCACGGTGTTTCAAAACAAGGGGGGAAGGAAGGGGGAAGAAAGGGGGAAGAAAGGGGGGAAGAAAGGGGGGAAGAACGCCGTCACAGGCGGCCACTCTGAAAATCCCCGGATCTTCTTTCCCTCATAGGAACGCGTATGAGACAGCAGGATGTTTTTTTATTACCGGACGGAAGACACGGTTGCGGCCGCGGACTGCAGCTTGTCGTAAAGAACAACGGGAAATCCCGCAGCTGGATTCTTCGGCTGAGCCACGGCGGCCGTCGTTATGAGTTTGGCCTGGGTGCGGCAAAAACCCTGTCACTGAAAGCTGCCCAGGTTAAAGCCGACCAATACCGGGGATTGGTCGCGAGCGGTTACGACCCCAGACCAGCCGCCTCTCCGGCTCCGGCGTCAGCCGATCTGCCGGCCGAAGCGCCTCTGCCGGCTGAAGAGCCTGTCCGCAGATCAGAAAGTACGGCGGCGGAAAAAGAAAAGGCCCCGGAACAGCTGGTGCACCGATTTGAGGATGTGGCCGACGAAGCCATTCGCGTCTGTGCTGAAGTGCGTCAGTGGCGTAACGCGAAGCATGAAATGCAATGGACGAGTACGCTGAAGACTTATGTCTTTCCGAAACTCGGTAAAAAGGATGTGGCCGAGATTACGCGCGACGATGTGCTCTCCGTCTTAAAACCCATCTGGAAAGAAAAGACAGAGACTGCCAAGCGTGTCAGAGGCCGCATGGAAATCGTCTTTGACTACGCAGCCCGTCGCGGGTGGCGAAAGACCGAGAATCCGGCCAAGTGGTCCGGATACCTGGAGTTTGACCTCCCGAATCCTGAAAAAATCACGGTGAAATCCCATCATGAAGCACCGACCATCCCGGAATTACAGGCCGCTGCTATTGAGCTCTACCGTACCGGCTCCCGTAGCACACTCTGCACGCTCTTCGGAATCCTAACGGCGACGCGCTGCCAGGAATTTTGCGGAGCCCGGTGGGAGGAAATCAACTTTGAAAACCGAATCTGGAGTATTCCGCCTGAACGGCGTAAGGACGGCAAACCCTATCCGCACAGGGTGCCGTTAAGTCCCTGGGCTGTGAAGGTTTTGAGGAAGGTACCCCGGAGTACTAACGGGTGGATTTTTGAAGGGACGCGTCAGCCGCATATTCATTACGGGACGCCGAGAGTCATTATCCGGCATTACATCAAGCGCAATGTCACCATGCACGGGTGCCGGTCAAGTTTTTCGGATTGGTGTGCAGAAACCGGAAAAGACGTGACGCTCACTTTCCGTTCTGCCGTCAGCCGTCCGGTAGGTCATGGCCTGAGCCGCCCGCAAATCTTCCTGAGAAGACGCGGGAAGCGAAGCCAAACCCCGTCCGGCGAGATACTGACGCACTTCACGTGCTGCGTCGGTGTCGGCCGTAAGCTCTGAAGCCGACGTCCAGAGCGAGTCAATGTCCTTGAGGCACTTTTCAGTGAGTTGGCGCATTTCCTCTTTCTGTCGGGCTTCTTCGGCGTCCGTCGGCAGCTTTTCAACGCAGAAAAGTCTGCGCTTGAAGTTGCCTTTGCTTCCGGTGCAGCTTTGAATACCGGTCATGTCAATGCGGACATTGTCGCCCACAGTGACCCCGGCTCTGCGGCAGGCTTCTTCCAGAAGCGTTCCGGTGAGCTCCGTGCGGTTGCCGTCTTTTTTGAGCACCCTCACGGCAAAGACCCGGTAGGTCTTTTCGTGAAAGCGCACGTCTTTCGTGCCGATATTGATAAGCCGCCCCGTACAGGACGTCTGTTTCGTATCGTCAGTGGAAAGAACCCGGACGTGATCGTCGGCCAGGCCGACTACCTCAGCAACTTTCGTGAGTGTTTCCGGAAACGTCCACCCTTTAAGTGCCATTAGAAGCGACAGACCGTCGCTCCAGGCACCGCAGGTGCAGATCGCCTTACCGTTTTCAGTCCACCCTTTCGGAAAGCGGAACTTTCCGGGGGCGTGACTGTGGCCGGGCATCGGACAGGCAGGCGCATGACGGGGTGATACCTTCATGGCGTTGGCCAATTCCGGCGCAAGAGACGTAAATATCATCTCCCAACGCCCATGCGCAGTAGCTTTGACCATGCTTTTTTCAAGCATTTTCTTGCTCCTTATGAGTTATCGGGAGACATGCACCCCGTCAACGGGAATGTGTTTCCCGTGAGGGGTTAAAAAATTGAAATCACGCCGGGAAATCCTCACGCGCCTTGCGGCCCGCGAAGATTTCCTTTGGTGACTGATGGGATTACCTGGGGCCGAAGATCCCTTGGACTGCAAACTGAGAAATGCACCGCACAATGGCAGGTGTTCCTGTCACGGTGTCAGACGTTTCATTGTCATCAAGGAAGGCAAAACGCGTTGAGAGCGCCCTGTTGCCTTCGCAGTCGGCATCATCTCCGAGCATGAGTGTGAAAATCTCAATACCCGAAGCCTCAGCCCGCTCCTTCCAGGCTTTAGCCAGGTCCGGGTCTTGCCCGAACGTCGTTCCGTCAGTAATCAGAATGATCACTTTCCGGCTTTCCGTCCGGCCTTCGAGCTCACTGATTCCGGCGCAAAGCGCATGAAGAATCGGTGTGGCTCCCCAGCTTTCCACATGACAAAGCCGGTTGACATCCGTTGCCGACAGGTTGCTGTGCCCCATCGGAATCAGCAGCTTGGACTTAACCGCCTTGCTGAAACTTGTTCCGGGGAAGACCCGCATTGATGCGTTGCAGCCCTTTAACTGACGGACTGCTGCGATCAGTGCGGCCGACGCATCACGCGCCGCCTGCATTCTTTTCCGCCCCATTGAACCGGAGGTATCCAGAAGAAGCGCCACGGCGGTATCGAGCCCCGTACGGGGTTCAAGCCGCTTTTCCATGATGCGGGGATTGCCGACCGCCAGACGGGAAATCACCGTGTTGTTCACACGACGCCCGTTGGAGGAGAAGTAAATCCCGGAACGCGTCTGAGTCCGCAATATGTTGTCAAGCATCGTGCGGATCCGTTCTGCGACCGGTTTGACAACGGCCCAAAACTCTTCCGGTTTCAGCGGCTTTTCTGCCATCGGTTTCAACTTAAGTGCTTCTTCACCTTCAGCAGACCAGGAACAGGGACTGTAGTCCTCAAACGGCCTGTCAGAGATAGGCCGTGGTTCCTTACCGCCGATCCGGTTGGAGGCCTTGTTCGTTGCGTCATCGGCCGACAAAAGCCGGCGCATGAATTCACGCTGACTTTCGGTCGTCTGCTGACCGTCACCGGCCCCGCTTTGCTGACCCGGGGACTGTCCCGAAACAGACGAAGGCAGGTTCAGATCAGAGCCGAGTGACTTTCTGCCGTTCCTTGTCGCGGAGCCTTTACGGTCAACCGCAGAATCCTGGGATTGCGCTTGTCCGTTGGCTTCTTTGGCAATGAGACTGCAGATGTCACGCGCAAGCTCCAAAGCGGCTTTGGTGTTGTTCATCGCCATTGTTTGGTGCATCATGAGCGCGTCAACCTGCTTCATCACCGGTTCACCGAGATACTTCACCAATAACGCCCGTCCTTCGGCCAAATGTTGCGCCAGTGCGGCCGGTGAATTGAGAAAATTCACTTTACCGAACAGGCAGACATAAGTCGGAAAGGCATACTGCACCGGTACGTTACGGTTATTAGCGTCAGTAAACCAGCGGTGTCCGCGGTTAAGCATCGCTTCGATCCGGCCATTCAATATGGTCTGACCGTCAGGAAGGGCTCCGACGCCCATCCGTTCAATCCGGGTATCTTCAAGAGCGTTAAAAACTGCTTTGATGATCTCCGGATAGTTCAGTCCGTCCAAGACACCGAAGTTGGTGTACTTGAGATGAAGGGCTTCGTGAAACGCAAACCCGTTCACCTCCGAGACCGTGAGCGGACGCAAATCCGGTAAATAGACCGTATTGCTGTTCGTGGCCGGGCAGTCAGCGCCCGTGATGATGTTGAACTTAAATTCGGTCGCCAAAAGTTTTAAAAACTTCTTGCAACCCGATTCCTGTACTGCATTCATGTTGTATCTCCAAAAAAGAAAGGAGATACAACAACCCCCAAAGGGGATTGCCGTATCCCCTCGGGGTTGGTTTAAAAAACGACGTCTGATTTACCACCAGGCGCTGTACTGCGTGGAAGCGGCGGGAGCCGGAATAACGGGCTTCACCTCAGAAGATTTCTCTTCAGAAGGAAGTACGTTGCTCACGGGAACCACTGTTTCTTTTGCTGCAGCAACAGGCGTTGCTGCGGGCACTGCGTCGGCGGATGCCGGTACGACCTCAAGAGGAAGCTCTCCGTTGAGAGCCGCCTCAAAGGCGTCGTAACCGGTATCGGCAGACTGAGCCGGGTGCGAAACGGGCTTCGGGGCTTCGACAACCTTCACAGGTTCGACCACGGTTTTCACCGTAGCCGCCTTGGGAAGGTCAAGCGTTGCCTGAGCCTGAACCTCAGCTGCCGCAGGAACCGCTTTCGCGATACCGGCTGCATCATCGGTCACAAGCTCATTTAACCGTTCGCCTACCTCATCCATGGAGCGCGTGCCGGAAAGAATTTCCGACAGAATCACTTCATTTGTGAGAATGCCCGTCAGCGCGAGAAGTTTCTGATACATCTGAGGATTCCCCTTGTCGAGGTTTCCGCGGCTGTTCATTAACTTTGCAAGCGTCGCATCAATCTTTTCGGCAAAAGGCAGGCACCCCGGCGCAAGAAACGCGAGGCCCCTTAACTTGTTGCTGATGATCGAAAGCTGTTTGACAGACGTCACGGAGGAGCCGTCCGTCGAGCGGTTCATGACCGTTCTGACGAAAACCGACGCCGCCGTTCTGATTTCAGTGACGAGCTGCCCGGAAAGGCCGCTCAGTTTTTCTTCCAAAACCGGTGCTTCTTCCGGCGTTGCCGCTGAAAGACGCACAGCCATGTAGCCCGTGCGGATCTTCTTTTCCACTGACGCCTTTTCAGGTGCAGCGGAGCGGATGGATTCGCACAGACGCGGATGACTCGCCGCCCAAGCTTCAATATCTCCTTCGTAGTCGAGGAGAAAATCAGACTTGGCTTCTTCAAAACGCTGACTTTCCGCATCGAGCTGAAGACGGATCTCACTCCAGTTTTTAGCCGGAACAGCATAGCCTCCCATAAAGCGGATCCCGTTGTTTTCGAGAATGCTTATGAAACGCTTTTTGCTCGCGGCAAAGGGGGCAAGTTTCGCCTTGTCGATAAGCCATTTCTGACCGGAGGACGCTCTGACGTCTTCCTTGAGCAGGGACTTACCGTCGGTGATGTTGAAGTCGCCGTTTTCCAAACGCGCCTGACCGCTCCAGAGCTCAATCCCGTGTTCAACGAGAACGAGCTGTTCAGAGAGTTTGGCAACGCCTTCGGCTTCGTGATTCGTGTTTTGCATGATGTACTCCTAAAAGAAATAAAAAAAGGTACATCACGCCCCAACGGGGAATGTGTACCCCGTTGGGTTGAAAAAATTGACTTACTTATAGACGGCCAGGCCGCCATAACCATAAAGTTCAACTACGGTCACGTTCTTTCCTTTCGATGTGTCGGCCGATGATGTTGAGCACCATACCGATCACACCGAGAAGGCAAATCGCCAGACCGCCAAATGTGTAAGCCTGAAGTCCGGTCATTGATTAGCTCCTGTATGAAAATCAAGCCACAGCGCACAAACGAGGGAAAAGAATAAAAAACCGATTCCTTCAAATGCAGCAGTGAACTTGGCTTCCTGAAAAAGTGCTGCGGCAACACCAGCCACCCCAACCAAGCGTGAACTTTCACGGCACAAGGTTACGATGGTGATGCTCACCTTTATCAGCACATCTCCTTTCTGCATTGTACCTCCTAAAAAAACGCGGAGATACAACGCCCTTTGCAGGGAATCATATCCCCGTAAGGGTTAACAAAAAAGTCAGAACCAATACCGTTTCTGCGGCCTCATCACCAAAGGATTCACAAGACTTTCGTCGAGCACATCCTCGGGCAATGCTACGTCAGTGGAACGTACATTAAACCGCACAACATCCGGTCGCCGGAAGCGGTCGAGAGATTGAACGCTCTGACGCACGTTTTCCGGCAGATCAAGCCAGGCCTGCTTGTAATCAACAGGGCCCGGATACCTGCTTCGCGTGACCACCACACCGCCGAACTCTGCCCTGGACTGATCCTGGGGCAGCATTTTGTCGAGCGACGCACGGATTTCATCCATGCGTTGCCGGCGTTTTTCGATTTCAGCGGTGCACGACGCAATCAGAGCCTCGGATTCGCGGTACTCCTTCGCAAGACGCGCCCACGTTTCGCGGTCATCTCCTTTCGGAAAATACACGTCACGTTTGTAGGGCGGTTCCTTTCCGGATACCACATACTCCCAAAACTCATCACCTCGGGCGCGGATTCCTTTCAGAATTTGCTCGTCTCTGTGAATCACGAACTCATGAATTTTTTCTTCACAGTCGGGATCGTAGAAAACGAGTGAACCTCGATCGGCGTCCGTCACCAAGATCTGGTGGTGTACCTGCATGATGCAATGCTGTATGCACGGGGCCTCAAGGCCCTTAGCGCCGATTTCCGCCAAATGTTCCTTACCGAAACACTTGATTTCCACCGGGCGGCCGCTCATCGGAAGTCCGTCACAGCTTGCTCTGTACTTGCGGTCGGTTTCCCATTCGCAGCAGGCAGGCAGTGCGAACTCATCGTGTTTCTGATTCCAAAGCTCAAGAGCGGTGGACTCAAAACGCACGCCGTTGCGCACGGCAAACTCCGAGACTTCGTGCGGCTTAAGTTTTCCGCATTTCTCACCCCAGAGGTGCCAGGCCGAACAGTACGGTGAAAGCCCTGCGATCATGGGCGACTCAGTGGCGGTTATGCCGTTGAGCCGCCACGCGAACCACGCGGGCGTTCTTTGTTCAAGATTGACAAATATCATGCGATTCTCCTTCAAAGCCGTAAAGACGGGCGGCACCTGAAAAATCAGGCACCGTCCGTTTTACGGACACCGGTTACCGATCAGAAGGGAGGATCCTGCAAAGGCATTTCCTGTACTCGCTGAGCGGCTGCCGGTTCATTGACGCGGGGAGCCGGCCTTTCCCTCACAATCTGCGCATCTTCAGCCCGTTGAGGCCTCTGACCGCGCACACGTGCGAGATAAGCCAGGGCATATTCCTGGTCAGAACCGCTGGTGTGATTCATCACCCAGGCGGTGGCGTTACCCCACTCGCCCCGGGCATCGGCAAGCTGTGCCACCTGCGCCATTTTGTGGTCAAGCGCGGCGCGGTCCCACTGAGCCGGTGCTGCGGCAGTCGGCTGATTAACCGGCTGCGCCACATCGGCCGCGTCCTTGCCTTCTTCATCGTCATACAGCGACGAAAGGCTCGGAAAGGCGTTTTTCAACGCCTGGATCTGCGCTTTGTTGAACAACATCTGACGCGGCTGATTCTTCCAGGGCTCCGTCTGGCGGAATTTTTCCTGAAAGAAGGCATAGCCTTCCGTATCAAACGAACTTCCGTCCTTTCGGCGGCGGCTAACAACGCACTTGACGTATTCGTTGCAGTGCACCCCCGCAACTTCAACAATGTTGGGGCTGAACTCGAAACGAACCCCCGAATACTCGGGATTTGCCGTTGCGATCTGCCGCCAGCCGTTGATGCCGACGATGGGAACAATGCCGCCGTTTTTTGCCGGGAAGGCATAGATCTCGCCCAACATGGGGTTTAGACCGGCCTGCTCTGAAATGATGAGAAGACTCATCATCTCTTCCTTGGTCGGAGCCTCACCGTTGGGATGCTTGAAGCACGTCTTGGATAACGTGTTGTAGAGATCGCGCCAATTGACGCCCCATTGGGTCGCCAGTCGCATCAAGACCGAGGTTTCCTTTACGGGGGCCGCGGCCTTGGGAGCGGAAGAAGCACCGGGAACCGGTGCGGTTTTAGCGGAAGTTGTATTGGAAGTGTTTTCCTGCATGATGTACTCCGAAATAAAAAAAACGGGGTACATCACGCCCCAAAGGGGTATGTGTACCCCTTTGGGTTGAAAAATTGACTGTTTTAGTGGCGGGTCAGCCGCCAAAGGGCAAACAATGCTGCAAACCCGATGATGGAAGCGCCGGCCAGTAAAAAGATGTAAAGCTCAATACCGGTCATATTTTCTGCTCCGTTTATTGGAACCAATATTGCGAAGAAGTCGTTTAAGGAAAACCCTTCGGAATGCCCGCAATATGATAGATACCAGCAAACCCAGAAAAGACCAAACTCCGGCACCTGAGGTTGTATTGTTCTCGATGAATGAAGCAACAAAAAGCGCCACACTTATCAACAATACAAACTCGGCTGCTGTCAAAACAGCAACAGCCGAAACATTGATCCAATCAGTTTTGTTCATTGTACCTCGGCGAAAAAAATCAGCGGAGATACAACGACCCCGGCGGGGAGAAGTATCCCCGCTTGAGGTTTGAAAAACAAAGATCAGAAGAACGGCACTTCCTCTTCCTTACCGGAAGTCTTTTCTGTCCCTGTCGAGGCCGGAGCCTTGTCAGGAGCAGAAGCGGACTTCTTGTTGAGAAGATTGAAATCCGAAGCCATAAAGGCCAGCAGATTTCTTTCGGTGCCGTTGACCTTGGCCGTGCGTGTTGCGACCCTGCCCTTTACAAACAGCAGGTCACCCTTTCCGACGCCGATTTTGCCGAGCGATTCGGCCTTCTTGCCCCAGAAAGTTACTTCGTGCCAATCAGTGACGGTATCGTATCCGTCCCCCTTCTTTTCCGAACGGCTCACGGCGAGGCTCATAGCCACACCGGCGCTCGAAGCGCTTTTGAGCTGCCTCACACTGCCGACACGACCCATAAGAGTCGCGTCGTTTATCCCGTCAGCCTCAGCGTGGCCCGCAGCAGCGAGCACCTGAAGGTGCGGGTTGCGCAGGGTTTCCTGAGTTATATCCCATTTCTGCGTCTCGCTCTTAGGCGAGACAACAGCGAGCGAAAGATCAGCTGTGACGGCAACAATGTTGCCTGTCGCGCAGTTGACTTCGCCTTCAATGAAAACGGGAACGGATGCTTCGGAGGATTTTCTGGAACCGTCTTTACCCGTGAAGGATTCGCGGGTGAGGATGGTCAGACAGATGAAAGGGCGTCCGTCTTTACTCGTGACGTTCTTAAGCGAACTCACGTTGCCGACGAGCGTAACAGTGGAAGAAGAACCGGATTTGTAGAAGAAAGTCATGATGTATCTCCAAAAGAAAAAATAAAAACGGGGATACATCACCCTTTCGGGGAGACATATCCCCGTGAGGGTTTAAAAAAATTGAAAACTGCCTGTTACTGCTTGGAGTGTTTAGCCAGGTAGTAGACAATCAGGCCACTAACGAACAAAAGTCCGCTGTAGATCCAGACGACGTACAACATTTTCATAATGATCCGGCGCGGAAACCTCTTCCTTTAGGAAGGGGAGGCAGCGCCGACCTCCTTTCTAAGTTTTTAGCGGATACCCGCAGGCTCCGCTTGCTCGGCCCGAAAGCCGGTTGACATCCTTCGTCAATGTTGGAAAGGGTTTCTTGTCTGCATCACCGCTCCTACCTCTCAGAGCTTTTAAACACAGACCGCAGAGCGTGGAACTAGGATGAACATCCCACGGTGCCTGTTTGCGTCCCGTCTTGCGACGGAACGGATTCCCAACCAACGTAGCTCCCCTCCCGGAGGAGGTTTGCTGAGACTAGTCAACAAAGGCTTTTTCAAGCCTCCGCCTTCAGGCGGGGGTTATTGACACATGAGCCTCCAGATTATCGGCCAGAACAGAAACACAAACACTGAAATTTTACCATCGTACCTCCATTAAACAAGCGGAGATACGGCCCTTCGTTGGGGACATATCCCCGCAAGGGTTAATGAACAATGATCATTCAGCCGGAAGATTCCAGCCGTCACCGAAAATGGCAAACGCCATATCGTTGACAGCCTGGGCTTCAGACTGACTGCAGCGGCGCAGGTAGCATTCTTCGAATGCCGCCTTCATCGCGTTCTTGCTTCCGAGGTAGTCCTGAGCGAGGAATGCCCACGTCGTCAGACAGCGTGTGCTGACCGGAACGTGAAGCGTACCTTCGATCCCTTTAAGACCGACAAACTCATTTCTGACCCGGTTGGCAAGCCTGACCATCCGTTTAGCCATCTCTGCGCCCTCTTTTTTTCCGAGACTCGTATTAAGGATGGACGTCAGAAGCGACTTTTCGACCATTTCGGCCGGATAACCGACTTCAAGAAAGCGGTAGCGGTCCATGGCAGCGATATTCTGCTGCTGGACACCCGCATAGCACCCCATCTCATCGCCCTGGCCTTTTGAGTTGGCCGTGACAATGACACGAAAGAGCGGATGCGGCTTAATGACTTCACCCGTTTCCGGGATGGTCAAAGGTCTGCCTTCAATGATGTCGTTCATACCGGACATTTCACCAGCCGGTGCAATATCCACTTCGTTAAGAAGCAGAACGTGCCCCAGACGCATCGCAGTTGCCAACGGCCCGTCTTGGAAAACCATTTCGGGAGTGTTGGAGCCTTCCACACGCTTGTAACTCCAGGTTCCCCTGAGCGTTGCAAACTCAAAACGTTCGTTCATCGTAATCTGCGAAACACCCCAGTTGAGGCGGGCACAGACTTCGGTGACGACAGACGTTTTGCCGGATCCGGTGGGACCCGTGATGTAGAGAGCAGAACCGTGAGGGTTCACGAGAAAAGCCAATATGGTCCGCAAAATGTCTTTGCGGAAGCAATACTGGGAGTGACGCGGCGGAACAAACGTCGGATCGCTGTTGGTGACGACCGGCACCATAACGGCGTCGGGAATCAGCCAGCGGGCCGAGTTTTCAGACTGGGGAAGAAATACGTTCTCAAAGAGTTGGTTCATGCTCTCATCGTGGCATAAAGCCAACGTCTGAGAACGAGCACCTTCTTTTTCGAGCGCGAGGTTGTTGCTTTCCGGCTTGACGCCGGTGTTGATGTTTTCCATTTTGATTCTCCACCGACAAAGAGGCAGAGAATCCCCTTACGGGCATCTCTACCCGCAGGGTCGGAAAATGTTGAAAAAAAGTTGATATGTACGTCAGACCGGAGCGGAAACGTCAGTCAGAAACGGCTGAAACTTCCGGACGAACCGAAATACACAACGGGAAAATCCCGATTTAGTAAAAGAATTTCAAAGCCTCTCATGGTTATTTGTCGTGTTTACTGCACCAGTAAAGACCGACGACAGACAGCAAACCGATAAGACTTGCTACTCCGCCGACCAAGGCATACCACTGAAGACTTGTCATAGAAATTCCGCGAGGAACCCCGCGTCTTCAGACGCGGGAGGAATCGCGGCCCTCCTTTCTCAGTTCAGTTAAA
>OJOV01001261.1_pt1 | contig 21525 bp, 14 predicted proteins | sample 1598281 | NCBI WGS metagenome assembly OJOV01 (sample SAMN03922469, study PRJEB24848) | human gut metagenome | isolation source: stool sample | host: Homo sapiens | place: Germany | collected 2010-11
TATAATGTGCAGTGGGACAAAAAGAATCTCCCGTCCCTCTGCCGGATCCGGGAGAAAACAAGGAAAAGAGAGGAAAAGTCTTTATGGAAAAGTACCTGGTCCTAGCCACATTTGTTGGCTCCATCATTGCGCTTCTCTTTGTGGTCATCACCGCAAAGAAGGTGCTGCGCTTCTCGGAGGGCACCCCCCTCATGCAGAAGATCTCCCAGTCCATTCGTCAGGGTGCTAACGCATACCTCAAGCGCCAGTATTCCGTGGTAGGCGTGTTCTTCGCCTGCATGGTGGTGGTGCTGTGCGTCATGGCAGCCTGCGGTCTGCTGACGTGGTTCGTACCCTTCGCCTTCCTGACCGGCGGCTTCTTCTCCGGCCTGTCCGGCTTCATCGGCATGAAGATCGCCACTGCCTCCAACTGCCGCACCGCCAATGCCTGCCAGGAGGGGCTGAACCGTGGTCTGCGGGTGGCCTTCTCCGCCGGCTCCGTCATGGGCTTCACCGTGGTGGGTCTTGGCCTGCTGGACATCTCCGTGTGGTTCTTCCTGCTGCGCTTCGTGTTCAAGCTGGAGGCCTCCGCCATCACCAGCGCCATGCTGACCTTCGGTATGGGCGCCTCCTCCATGGCTCTGTTCGCCCGTGTGGGCGGCGGCATCTTCACCAAGGCCGCCGACGTGGGCGCCGATCTGGTGGGTAAGGTGGAGGCCGGTATCCCGGAGGACGACCCCCGGAACCCCGCCGTCATCGCTGACAACGTAGGCGACAACGTGGGCGACGTGGCCGGTATGGGCGCCGATCTGTACGAGTCCTATGTTGGCTCCATCATCTCTGCCTCTGCGCTGGGCGTGGCCGCCTTCTCCGATCAGGCCTTCAAGGCCATGGCCATCCCCATGGTCATGGCGGCCATCGGCATCATCTGCTCCATCATCGGCACCTTCTTCGTCCGCACCGACGAGCAGGCCGACCAGCGCACGCTGCTGAAGGCCCTGTCCCGTGGCACCAACCTGTCCGCTATCCTCATTGCCATCATCGCCTGCCCGCTGGTGATCCTCCTGCTGGGCAAGGAGCATCTGGGCCTGTACTTCGCCATTCTGGCGGGCCTGATCGCCGGTGTGCTCATCGGTAAGGCCACGGAGTACTACACCTCCGACACCTTCAAGCCCACGCAGGATCTGTCCTCCAAGTCTCAGACCGGTGCCGCCACCATCATCATCGGCGGTTTGGGTCTGGGTATGCTGAGCACCGCCGTCCCCATCATCATCGTGGCTATCTGCATTCTGGTGGCCTACCTCTGCTCCGGCGGCGCCGCCTCCACTGGCATGGGCCTGTACGGCATCGCTCTGGCCGCCGTGGGTATGCTGAGCACGCTGGGCATCACGCTGGCCACCGACGCCTACGGCCCCGTGGCCGATAACGCCGGCGGCATCGCTGAGATGGCCGGTCTGGCTCCCGAGGTCCGCCAGCGCACCGACGCTCTGGACTCTCTGGGCAACACCACCGCCGCCACCGGTAAGGGCTTCGCCATCGGCTCCGCCGCTCTGACCGCTCTGGCCCTGATGGCCTCCTACATCGAGAAGGTCAAGGAGGTAGGCGCTGACGTCACCTTCCAGGATTTCAGCCTCATGAACCCCGTGGTGCTGGTGGGTCTGTTCATCGGTGCCTGCCTGCCCTTTGTGTTCGCCGCCCTCACCATGAACTCCGTGGGCCGTGCCGCCCAGAGTGTGGTGCTGGAGGTGCGCCGTCAGTTCCGGGAGATCACCGGTCTGATGGACGGCAAGGCCGATCCCGACTATGCCCGCTGCGTGGACCTGTGCACCAAGGCATCTCTGCACGAGATGATCCTGCCCACCATCATCGCCGTGGTCTGCCCCATCGTGGTGGGTCTGATCCTGGGCTACATGGGCGTTGTGGGTATGCTGGCCGGCGCTACCGTCACCGGCTTCCTGATGGCCATCTACATGGCCAACGCCGGCGGTGCGTGGGATAACGCCAAGAAGTATATTGAGGCCGGCCACTTCGGCGGCAAGGGCTCCGACTGCCACAAGGCAGGCGTGGTGGGCGACACCGTGGGCGATCCCTTCAAGGATACCTCCGGCCCCGCCATCAACATCCTCATCAAGCTGTTGAGCATGGTCTCCATCGTGTTCGCCGGTCTGGTGGTGAACTTCCACCTGCTGTAAAAAACTCCATAAAAAGAAGGCTGAGCATCCGCTCAGCCTTCTTTTTGATGCGTTTTTTGAAGCTTGCGGGCGTAGGCCAGCGTTTGCCGCAGGGCTGCCTCCCGGTCGAGCCCCGCCAGATGGAGCTTGCGGGCGTAGGCCAGCAGCTGGGAGAAGTCCCGATCCGGGGTCAGTCCGGCGGAGATCAGGTCGCTGCCGGTGACCATGGGGCGGGCCATGGTGGCCCGGTAGACCTCCAGCCGCTGCCGCAGGAAGGGCTCCGGGTCCGGACGGGGCGGGTCGCACCGGGAGCCACGGTGATCCGCCAGCGCCAGCAGGATCAGGTCCTCCGGCTCTATGGCGGCGTCCAGCAGACGGTTGGTGGACTTGACGGAGGCCCCACTCAGTGCCATGGCGTTGGGTTTCATGTGCAGGGCCACCAGATTTTTCACGCACCGGTGGAGGGCCTTCTCCCCGATCACCCGATGCAGGAAGTCCTCTGTCAGCGGCAGACCCGCCTCCTCGTGGCCATAAGCGTGGATGACGCCGCCGGACTCCGTGGTGGCGGTGACCTTGCCGAAGTCGTGGGCCAGTGCCGCCAGCATCAGGGCCATGGGCTGGGCTGCTTGGGGCCGCAGCTCGGCGGCGGTATCCAGCACCGCCATGGTGTGCTCCCACACATCCCCCTCCCCGTGGTAGCGGGGCGGCTGGGGGACGCCCTGTAAGCGCTGCACCTCCGTGAACCACGGGCGCAGCTGGTGCATGGTATCCAGTGTGCGGAAGAAGATGGAAGGGCGGGGCGCCTGCAGGAGGGCCTTTTGCAGCTCCCCCTCCACCCGTTCACGAGACAGGGCCGACAGATCCATGGTGCGGCACAGGGCCACCGTCTCCTCCGCCACGGTGAAGCCGAAGCGGGCGGCGAACTGCGCTCCCCGCAGCACCCGCAGGGGATCCTCCGGAAAGGATTGGTCATCCACATGGCGCAGGAGGCCCCGGCGGAGATCCTCCCGGCCGCCGAAGAAGTCCAGCACCTGACCGGTGAGCACGTCCTCCATCAGGGCGTTGACGGTGAAATCCCGGCGGCGGGCGGCTCTCTCCGGCCCCAGCCACGGGTCCACCTCCACGGTGAAGTCCCGGTGGCCCCGGCCTACGGTGGTCTCCCGCCGGGGCATGGCGATGTCCAGTCCGCAGCCCGCCAGTCCGTAGACGCCAAAGCTGGCCCCTACCGTCCGACGGCCGCCCATCCGGTCCAGCACGATCTCCAGCTGCTGTGGGGTGACGCCGTGAACCTCGATATCCAGATCCTTGCTCTCCCGGCCCAGTAGGCGGTCCCGGACGCAGCCGCCCACATAGTAGACGCTGCCGCCCAACGGCTGCACCTCCTGTGCGATGCGGCGGGCCGTCTCACGATCCCGTGTCATGCAGTCTCCCCTCCTTGCGAAAAAAGCCGTGGCCATGGGCCACGGCTTTTGTGTTCACGCCAGAATGTCCCCCAGATCGTCGAAGGTATGGGCATTGGTGACCACCACCACGTGGTCGCCCTCCTGAATGATGCTGGTGCCGCCGGGGATAATGATCTCGCTGCCCCGTGCAATGGCCGCCACCAGCACGTCGTCCTTCAGGGACAGTGCCCGCAGGGGCTTATTCAGCACCGCACGGCTCCGGGCCGTGGCGGTGAACTCCAGCGCTTCCACGGCGCCGCCCAGCATCTTATACAAGCTCTCCACGGCGCTGCCCTCGGAATTGGCCAATGCCCGGACGTAGCGGGTGATCTGGTTGGCCACGATATCCTTGGGACTGACGATGCTGCCCACCCGCATATCCCGGACCAGATCCATGTAGTTGGGGCGGGTCATCTTGGCCAGCACCTTGGGGACGCCCGCCCGCCGAGCCGTCAGGGCCATCAGCAGATTCTCCTCGTCCCGGCCCGTCAGGGAGACGAAGGCATCCGCCTGGAAGATATTCTCGCTGGTCAGCAGCTCCTCCTCCGTGCCGTCGCCCTCGATGATCATGGCCGTAGGCAGTTGGGCCGCCAGCTGAAGGCACTTATCGTGCTTCTGCTCCACGATGCAGACCTTGGTATTGCTCACCGCCAGCTCCCACGTGAGATACATGGCGATGCGGCTGCCCCCCAGCAGGGACACGGTTTTGACCCGCTGCTGGGTGCGGCCCATAGCCCGCAGCATCTTCTGGAGCTCGGACTTGGTACCCACCATGTAGAGCTTGTCGCCCTCTCTCGGCACAAAGTTGCCGTTGGGGATGATGCACTCGTCCCCCCGCTGGGCGGCGCAGATCAGCACCTCCGCCGAGCGGATACGATGGAACTCGCTGAGGGCCACCCCGTAAAACCGGTCCCGCTCCGTCACCTGTATGCCGATCATGTCGATACGGCCGCCGGCGAAGGGCTCCACGGAGGAGGCGGAGGGGAAGCTTAGGATGCGGGCGATCTCCCGTGCCGCCGCCAGATCGGGGTTGATGACCATGTCCATCCCGATCTCCCGCTTCAGCAGGGCGGCGTCCCGGCGGTAGTCCGGATTCCGCACCCGTGCGATGGTGTGCTTGGCCCCCATGGTTTTGGCGATGAGGCAACACACCAGATTCGTCTCGTCCAGATTGCTGACAGCGATGACCAGATCCGCCGTCCGGGCACCGGCCTCCTCCAGCACGCTGATGCTGGCGCCGTTGCCCTCCACGCACATGATGTCCAGGGTGCTGTCGGCACGGGCCAGCGCCACCGGGGAGGAGTCCACCATGGTGATGTCGTGGCCCTCCACCGCCAGCTGGCGGGCGATAGCGTAGCCCACCTTTCCGTTTCCTACAATGATGATCTTCATGAGCCTGACTATTCCTTTCCCGGTCGTTCCGGCTGCTCTTTTTCCGGAGGTATTGCTTCTTGCGGCGGCTGCCCCTGCGTCTGCTTAGGTGGCTCCGCCGGTTTGGGCGGATCCGCCTTTCCCGGCTGCTCTGCCGGTTTAGGCGGCTGTGGCTGTCGGGGCGGCTGCGTCGACCCGGAAGGCTTCTGCGCCGCAGCTTCCTGCCGTGTCGGCCGGGCAGCCTTTTCCGCCGCCTTTTCCTCTGCCGCACGACGGCGCTGGGTGCGCCGGTGCAGCACCACCGCATTCAGCTCACCGCCTAAAATCAGCACCGTCCCGCTCATATACAGCCACAGCAGCACCACCACAATGGTGGCGATGGAGCCGTAGAGCTGGGTATAGTGTGCCAGATTTTCCACATAATAGGAGAAGGCCAGCGACAGCAGCATCCACGCCGCCAGCGACCCGGCCACGCCCGGTGCCACCTCCCGCAACGGGCATCGGCGGCCCAGCGCCAGCATATACAGCACCGTCACCAGCACGAACATCAGCAGCGCCACCGCCACGAAGCGGAGTTTGCTCCAGAGGTTGATGAAGCCGTCCGGTACGGTGATGATCCCCGACACAAAGTACAGCGCCCGGCGGCCCACGGTGATCATCAGCAGCGTCAGGCCGATGGATACCATGAGCCAGATGGCGAAGAGAAAAATTTTCAGCTGATCCAGCAGGATGTTCTTGGGCTGGCCCTTGCCGAAGGCCTTGCGCAGCGAGTGCAGCAGGCAGCCGGTGGCCCGCATGGGAAACCAGATGGAAAACACCAGACTGAACCACATGAGCTGGCGGCTGGCGTTGCCGGAAACGTATTCCAGATAGCCCCGCACCACCTCCGCCACGTCCCCCGGCACGATCTGCCGCAGGCCGGTGACGATGCTGTCCACATCCAGCTCCAGAATACCCAGCAGGGTGCTGACGAAGATCAGCAGCGGGAAAATGGCGAACAGCAGGTAGTAGGTCAGGGCTGCGCTGTCCCGTGCCACGTCATGGAGATAGTACCGGCGGATCATCTGCGCCGCCGTTTGCCCCAGCGCCGTGCGGGGGTGAGTACCTTTCCTCATAGTTCGCTCCTCTCTGTTTCAGCTTATTATTGTAGCACAGCTGTGAGCAAAATAAAAGGAGATTTTCCATTACACGGAAATCTCCCACCTGTTTTTTATCATAAATATTCCAAAAATATTACTTTTCTGTAAAATTTTGTTTTTTCCGCTGAAAATTTAGAAACTATTCACTATTTAGTATTGGCATTTGAAAAAAAGCGTGTTATAATACGTACAATCGGAGTTGTCTCCCGTACATGGAAAAAATTTGTAAAGAGGGTCTAAACTATGGATAACTTAACGAGAATCGTCAAAACTGAAATTTCCCGTCAGTACAAGAGTGTGCGGCAGTTTGCTTTTGCGGTCAATATTCCCCTATCTACCATCAACAGTGCGCTGCACAACGGCATCGGAGGTTCCTCCTTTGATACGGTGGTGCAGATCTGCCAGACGCTGGGGATCAAGGCCATCTCCAGCGATGCCTCCTTCTATCTGACGGAGGATACCCAGCAGCTGCTGGATCAGTATGCCCAGTTGGACGACTACGGCCGCCACACCATCGCCTCGGTGATGAAGGTGGAATACGACCGCTGCTCCACGCAGGGCGCCCGAAGCACAAGCGGCAGCGATTATGAGCTCCGCCCCAGTGTCAACGTCTCCTCCGACCTGGGCGACTCCTCGGTGGAGCCGCTCCAGGTACTCAGCGACCATCGCAGTCTGTAACCTACCAAACAGAGCTGTGACAAGATCTGCCGGAGATTTGCGGCTCCGGTTGGTTTTGTGTCGCCAGCCACGGGCTCTCCCCCACTTGGGGGGAGGGCCCGTGGTTTTTTATAGGGAGTTATGGTGCGTGATAGGGAGTTTACTGCTCTTTGCGCTTGCCGGTACGCAGCAGGGCTGCAAGGCTCATGCCGCACAGGGCCGCCAGCCCCATCCACAGGCCGGTGTCGCCGGTGTCTCCGGTGGGAACGGCGGGGGTGGTGGGCTCTGCGGGAGCGGGCAGCTTGGCCACGGACTCGGTCCGCAGCACCTGGCCGCACACGGTGCAGGCATAGGTCTTGACGCCCTCACGCTCCGTGGTGGCGGGGGTGGTGATCTTGCCCTCGCCCTCCGTATGCTGGGCGTTCACGGTGAAGGTGACGGTAACGGTGTTGCCGAAGCGGTCGGTGGCCGTCAGGGTCTGGGCGCCCTCGGCAGCGGAAACGGTGAGCTTGCCGTCCACCAGCTCCACGGGCTGGCCGTTGAGGGTCACGCTCTCCAGATTGGGGTCGGTAACGGTGATCTCTGCCGTCAGGCAGTAGGTGCCGCCGTCCGTGACGCCCTCCACCGCAGGAGCCGCCTCGTCGATGAGCTTAGAGCCCACCTTGGTGCGGGTCTCCGTCAGGCCGCAGCCGTGGTCGCACTGAGCCGTCTCCGTGCCGTCGTCGTCATAGGTGGCGTTGTTGTCGTAGACGTAGTGGGTGAAGCTGTGACCCATGGCCTCCTGATAGAAATCCTCCGGGCCGGTGTAGGTCTTGCTCTCGTCCAGCTTGCCGTCGGCATCAGCGAAGTAGCTGCCGCAATCCGGGCAGTACCAGTAGGCGGCGCAGCCGTCCTGCGTGCAGGTGGCGGGGTCGCCTGCCGTGCGCTGGGCATTGGCGTGGTGGGTAGCCGGAATGACGGTATCGGTGATGGGCTGAGCAGCTGCTGCGTCAGCGAACAGCTTGTGGCAGTCGCTGCACTGCCAGTACTCCAGGCTGCCCGGCTGGGTGCAGGTGGCGGCGGTTCCGTCGTGATGGGTCAGGTCATGATGGTTGGGATCCTTGGTGCCATAGGTAGCGCCGCAGATGCTGCAGGTAGCTCTCTTGGTGCAGGTGGCGGTGCCGTCATGGCTGCCCAGAGAGTCCTTCACCTGACAGCCGGGAACGGCGCAGGACCGCCAGTGCTGGGTGTCATCGTGCTGCCAATCGCCCCACTGGTGGTTGCCGGTGTGGGTGATGGTAAAGGTCCAGCTGGGATCGGTCAATTCACTGACGGCGTTGATATCCTCGTTGCCGGGAACGGTGACGTAGACCTGATAGGTACCCATATCCGTGGGAGCGGCCACGACCTTGCCGTTTTGCTTATAGATGACGGTAAAGGTGTTGTCGGGCCAATAGCCCATGCCCATGGTCCAGTTGCTTCCGGTGCTCCAGAGAACGGTGGCCTCCTTGGCGGTGCCGTCATACTCCAGATTTTCCGGAGCGGTGAAGGTGAAGTCGCCCGCTGCGGGAGTGCGCTTCACGATCTCCCACTGGAGCTTCTTTTCGCCGGTGGTGCCGTCGCTCCACTTGAAGCCCGCTGCGGGGCGGACGGTAACGGTATAGGTGCCCACGCGGCAGGCTCGATAGCCGCTGCCCACAAGCTCGTAGCCGTAGACTTCGCCGGGCAGCAGACCGTACTGCCAGTCACCGTTATAGGTGAAGGGGCCGTAGACCGTGGGAACCGGGATGGTCTCCAGATACTGGTTCAGGGTGACAGTAGTGGACGGAGAGGGCTTCCGGGTCTCGGTAGCCGCATAGCGGACCTCATAGGTGCCGGCCAGAGCGGAGGTGAAGGCGCTGCCGCACTGGCTCCATCTGGTGCCGCCCACGGGGCGATACTCCATGCTGCTGTTGGTGCCGTTGATGCGGCCGTAGCCCGTCCGACTCTGGGGATGGGTCACGGTGAGACCCGTGGGGGGCTGGGTCTGGGCCGTTTTCTCCGTGGGGGCGGTGAGTGTCATGGCGGTATCCGCCGTGGCCGTACCTGTGACACGGATGGTATAGCTGTCGACCTTGGCGGCGGTGATGCCGTTGAGAGTCACGCTGTACCCGTCGGGGATGTAGTAATTGTCGGGATCGGTAACGCTGATGGTGATGGGCGTCAGATCCAGACAATCCTGCGTCAGCCGGCCGCCGTTCTTATAGGTGAGGCCGTTCGGCAGGGTGACGCTGACCTGATAGGTCTTGAGGCGGAGATAGATCAGGCCCTCAGAGTTCAGATAGGTCTCGTAGCCCGCCCGGTCGGCGCTGACGTACTGAATGCTGCCTGTGCAGGCGTCGCTGCTGATCTGGACGGTCTGTCCGCTGGCGAGGGTCCTGCCGCTGCTGATGCCGATATCGGCACCGCTGCTGAGTCTTCTGGCGCTGACCTGCTGCGACGAGTTCTCCAGATACAGGTTGTTGTCCTGATCGTCCTTATCGACGTTGTTCTGGATGATGGAACGGCCGGACAGGGTGATGGTATGGTCGTAACCACGGACAAACACGCCGCCGCCACGGTCATCGACGGTGTTGTCCTGAATGGAGCCGCAACTCATGCTGAAGCTGCTCTTGGAATAGAGATACACGCCGCCGCCATCGCCGCCACGGCGATCATCGTTCCCGTATTTGTTCTTATAGTTGGCCAGACCGGCGAAGTTGTCGCAGATCTCGCCGCCTCTCATGTCGAAGGTGCCCGCCACGTACACGCCGCCGCCGAAGCCGCCGCCGAAGGTGGCGCTCTCCTTATAGTCGACCGCACAGGCGTAGTTGCCGGAGATGCGGGCGGTGCCGGAGAGGTCCAGAGTCGCATACAGATCCACATACACACCGCCGCCGCCGTCAAAGCCCAGGTCGTCATTGGTGCTGTTGACACGGTTGCCGCTGATCTCGCCTCCGGAGAAGTTCATCGTGCTGCTGCGGCTCTGGAGGCCCTTGACGTATACACCGCCGCCGAGGGTGTTGGAGATGTTATCCTTGATGGCGCCGCCGCTCATATTCAGGGTGGAGCCGGAAACCAGGACAACGGCAGCACCGGCGGAAGCATCGGTGTAGGTGGTATCATTGCCGCTGATCTCGCCGCCATACAGATTCATAGTGGCGTTCTCATTATACACGGCATGGGACTTATTGCCGGTGATCTTGCCGCCGCAGAGGTTGAAGGTACCTCTGTTGGACACAGCGGTGGGGTAAGGGGCGCTGTTTTCGGAGCTGTCCAAGCCGGTGATCTCGCCGCCGAACATATTAAATCTGCAGCCGGCGTCGATCTCTACGATGCAGGTACCCTTGGGATCCGCCGTGTTCTTGCGGGTGATCTGACCGGCCTCCTCGGCGCAGTCGGTGATGGTCAGGGTATGATAGTTCGTCACATGAATGTATGGGCGATAATACCCGTTTTCCAGAATGATATTGTGCCCGTTGAGGCAGATCCGCACATCATCCAGATCGCTGCCCCACCCCTCATCGGTGGTGGTTACATCATTGAGCAGATAGTAGCAGCCGTAGCTCTTGACGGACTTCAGGCTGCTGATGCCGACCCACTTGGTGTCCTTATCGTGGTCGTGGTAGGGACCATAGCTCTGGTTCTGCAGGCACACGCAGTGGATGTGCTCCTCATTGGCCAGCAGGTCCAGATTGAAGCTGACGGACCCGTTCTTCGTGACGGCGCAGTTGGTGCGGTCACTGGTAAACACATTGGTATCGGAGGAGCCCCGCACGATGCGATAGGCGGGGATCAGATCGGCGTTGAGGCCGATGCGGGAGTCGGAGGAAACATTGCCTGCAAGGACGGCCTGATCCTCCGCCGAGGCAGCCACGTGCAGATTGCTGGCGGCCTTGTCGTCCCCCTGCGTATTGCCGGTGATATTCACTGTACCGGCTACCTTGCAGGTGGTCATACCACCGAAGTACACACCGCCGCCGGCGATCCCGGCGGTGTTGCCGGTGATGGTGCCGCCGTTGAGGTTGATCTTGGCGGTGTCGTTGGAGCCATACTGCTTGTTGGCCTCGCAATATACGCCGCCGCCGTACTTCGTTGCGGTGTTATTGGCGATGGTGCCGCCATTCATGGTGAAGGCAGCCAGTATATTCGCCACATACACACCGCCGCCGTAATCGGCCTCGTTATCCTCCATGCGGGCGGTGCCGTTCATGACAAATTCCGACGTGCCGGTAAACAGGCCCACAGCGCCGCCGGCGTAATACTGGCTCTTGCAGTTGCGGAGCACGGCGCCGTCATCCAGCGTCAGCGTGCCGTACCGGCTCACATAGATGGCAGGATTTGTGGCAGCCGTCTTGTCGCCGCCGCCATCCACGGTGATGTCCTTCAGGGTCAGGGCGGCATAGGCGGGATGATCCGAGCCGCCTGCGCCGCTATACCCCTGCTCACCCGTCAGATTGAACAGGCTGCCCTTGAAGCCCTCGGCACGCACCAGCTTGCTATTGGCATCGGCGCCGCTGATGACCACACGCTGGTTGTAATACTCATACCAAGCCATGCTGCCGTTGGTGGTGCGGGTGGGTCTGATGTTCAGAGTTTCGCTGATTTCGATGGTACCGCTTACAACGATTTCGATGGTATTGTTGTAAGAGAGCTCACTCATGGCGCTTTTGAGCTGCTCGAGGGTAGTCACCGTCGAGGTCCACGCCCATGACGTCTTGGGGACCAGACTCAGTACCATCACCAACGCTACCAGTACGCTGGCGATTCGCTTTTTCATAGATTTCCTCCCTGGCAGGTCTTTTGTATTTTGCAGTTACCACTTGCAATGACCTGCATCTTTCTGTATACTGAGCATATACCGTACACCAATGTACGATGCAAGTACTTTTTAAAAAATATGGCAAAATCTGGAGAGTTCGTCATGAGTGAGCGCAACAGCCGTCTGATGTCCATCGGTGAGGTGGCCAAGTCCCTGCATATTACCCGACGCATGATCCTCAACTATGAGGACAAGGGCATTCTGCTGCCCGACGTAAAAACCGGCTCCGGCGGGAACCGCTACTACACCCCGGAGACCCTGACCCGCATCCGGGCCATCCGGCGCTTGCAGACGCTGGGCATCTCACTGGATGAGATCAAGCTCTATTTCGAGGATGCCGCCGACCTGCGGGATATCATCGCCCGGCTGGAAACGCTGCGGGATGAGCTGAACCTGTGCATCGAGAAGCTGCAGCTGCGGGTCCGGGAGAACAGCAACGATACCCCCATCATCCGCACCATCCCCGCCCAGACGGTGTACGTCTACCGCTGCCCCTCCCCTACGGTGGAGGACCGCAAGGAGATCTTCCGGGACGTGATCCCCGCCGCCATGCGCCAGTACGGCACGGACTCCGCCAAGCGGATGTACTTCATCGACTACCCTATCGACGAGCCCAACGACATCAACTTCTGTGTGGCGGTGCCGGATGGCAGCAAGGGCCCCTATGTGCAGGACTGGCCGGAGGAGGAGGCTCTGTGCCTCTTCTTCCACGGGGACTATGACGAGATCCCGGAGGTTCGGGAGCGGCTGGTGGCCTACGCCAGGCAGCAGGGCCTGAAGCTGAAGGGTACCTGCCGCAACATCTATCTGGAGGGCCCGCCCCACCACAAGGACAAATCGAAGTTCGTCACGCAGGTGGCTCTGCCGCTGGTACAGGATGAGCTATGAGGAAGAAAACCGCCGCATCTCCTGCGGCGGTTCCGTCGTGTCGAAAAAGTCTTTTCGCCACGGCGAGACATCTTTCAGAGCTTCAAAAAGCTCTGAAAAATGGGGATCATCATCGTGTAGGACACCCCTTCCGGGTTTCCCGCACACACCCTTCCGCCCTGTTGACGAAAGGTTCCCGCTCTTTTGGCTGGCTCAGAAACCGCCGCATCTCCTGCGGCGGTTTCTTTCATATCCGGAGGGGTGGGGCGCATACACTGTCCGTGAAAGGACGGGATGCATTATGCGGGGAAAAGTCTTACTGCTGCGCCGTGGCACGCTGCTGCTGATCCTGACGGCGCTGGTGGCCGCCGGTATTTTCATGGCTGTGGGAGGCCCCAGCTTCGTCAGCGCCTCCGCCGCCAAGCGGCAGCTTCCCATCTACTCGGTGGAACGGGAGGAGAAGGTCTGCGCCATCAGCTTCGACGCCGCATGGGGCAACGAGGACACTCAGGCCCTCATCGACATTCTGGGCAAATACAACGTCAAGGCCACCTTCTTCGTGGTGGGCGACTGGGTGGATAAGTACCCGGAGTCCGTGAAGGCCCTCCACGACGCCGGGCATGAGGTCATGAACCACTCCCTCCACCACGACCACTACAACGCCCTCACCGCCGATCAGGTGGTGGCGGACGTCACCGCCTGCAACGAGAAGATCGCCGCCATCACCGGCGTGACCCCCTGCCTCATCCGCTGCCCCTACGGCGAGTACGACGACCATGTGATCTCCGCCATCCGCTCCATGGGCATGGAGCCCATCCAGTGGGACGTGGACAGTCTGGACTGGAAGGACTATGACGCCGACACCATCTGCCAGCGGGTCACCTCCAAGCTCTCTCCCGGCAGCATCGTGCTGTTCCACAACGCCGCCCTCCACACGCCGGAGGCGCTGCCGGCCATTCTGGACCACATGGCCCGTGAGGGGTATTCCCTGCTGCCCATCAGCCAGCTGATCTATCGGGAGAACTATACCATCGACCACGCCGGGCGGCAGTTCTGTCAGGCCCAGAGCGAGCAGTGAAATTTTTGCCGGTTTTTCAAGAAATCGGTTGATTTTTGCAAAAAATCTGATATACTCGATAAAGAGACGTACGTGTATTTTGTGCGCTCTGCAAAAAAACAAAAGGAGAGAGTATGGTATGATTTTGGAACTGATTATCGGTATCCTGACGCTGGTGGCGGAGTGGATGATCTTCAAGAAGATGGGCCGTCAGGGCTGGGAGGGCATCGTCCCCTTCTACAACACCTACGTGCTGTGTCAGGAGCTGTACGGCAACGGCTGGAAGTTCCTTCTGCTGCTGATCCCCATCTACAACATCTATTTCGTCATCAAGATGAACATCGACTGGGCCAAGGCCTTCAATCAGGGCGTTCGGCTTCGGTATCGGCCTTCTGCTGCTGCCCTTCATTTTCCAGCTGATCCTGGCCTTCGGCGGTGAGCAGTATCGGGATGGCAGCTATACCAATACCCAGCCCGACATGGTGGAGAATGTAGTCAACAAGGCCAAGGATACCGTTTCCGGCAACCGGGACGACCACAAGGAGCAGTAACTGCACCAAACAAAATGGGACAGGAGAACATCCTGTCCCATTTTTTCATGTATTCAAAAGAAATGAGCGGAAAGAGCGTATGAAAAAGCTGATTGCGCTGCTTTTGGCGGCGGTAATGTGCCTGAGCCTTGCGGCTTGCGACAATGGCAAGACGGAAAATACAGATCATTCGCAGGGACAGAACACGGAAAATACATCGAAGGAGAACCAGCAGACAGAAACAGCGTCGCAGGGAAACGGAAACACCGAATGCTGAGGAGCTAATGGGGGACTATAAGAACTACCATGTGGAATCAGGTAAATAAACGATTTAAGGAAAAGAGGGGAAGCGGAAAAATCCGCTTCCCCTCTGAAATTCCCTGTAAAATTACTTGCCGAAGTACCGCTTCAGCAGGCCCTCGAAAGCCTTGCCGTGGCGGGCTTCGTCACGAGCCATCTCGTGGACGGTATCGTGGATGGCATCCAGATTGTACTTCTTGGCCAGCTTGGCCAGCTCGAACTTGCCGGCGGTAGCGCCGTTCTCGGCATCCACACGCATCTGCAGGTTCTTCTGGGTGGAATCGGTGACCACCTCGCCCAGCAGCTCAGCGAACTTGGCGGCGTGCTCGGCCTCCTCCAGACCGGCCTTCTCCCAGTACATACCGATCTCGGGATAGCCCTCACGATGAGCCACACGGGCCATGGCCAGATACATACCCACCTCGGAGCACTCGCCCTCGAAGTTGGCACGCAGACCGGCGATGATCTCCTCACGGACCTCAGCGGGAACATCCTCACCGAACACCTTGCCTACGCCCACCACGTGCTCGGCGGCCCAGGTCTTTTCCTCTGCCTGCAGGGTGAACTTGTCACCGCTGACGTGGCACACCGGACACTCGGCCGGGGGATTCTCGCCTTCGTGAACGTAACCGCAAACAGGACATACCCACTTCTTCATAATCATTACCTCCATATTTTTATCATTCGTTGATGGTTTTTTACTCTCCGGGGGCGTTCCCCCCTTGGGATGGTCTAAGTATAGCACGGAATCCAGAGGATTATAAGTTGCAAATGCAACATTTAGAAAAACTTTCCATGAACTTTTTTGCGGCAGCGAAAATACGCCGGAGGAGGGTCCTCCGGCGTATTTTTATAGCAGCTTTACTCGGCATCGGCCAGAGCCTTGGCCTCGGCAATGGCCTTCTCCTGCGCCGCAGCGGGGCAATCCTCGTAGCGGACGAAGTTGAAGGTGAAGGTACCACGGGACTGAGTCATGGACCGCAGATCGATGGCGTAGCTCATCATCTCGGCCATGGGGACCTCGGCCTCCAGCACGGTCTCGCCGTCGCCGGTGGGGTTCATGCCCATGACGCGGCCCCGGCGCTTATTCAGGTCACCCATGACGTCGCCCACGTAGTTGTCAGGCACCGTGACCTTCAGCTCACCGATGGGCTCCATCAGCACGGGCTTGGCCTCCGGCAGAGCGGCCTTGAAGGCCAGATTGGCGGCCAGCTTGAAAGCGATTTCGGAGGAGTCCACCGGGTGGTAGGAGCCGTCCACCAGCGTCGCCTTCAGGTACACCACGGGATAGCCCGCCAGCACGCCGTGCAGGCAGCTCTCACGCAGGCCCTTTTCCACGGCGGGGAAGTAGTTCTTTGGCACGGAGCCGCCGAACACGTTCTCAGCGAAGATCATATCCTCCTGCTCGGTCTGAGGCTCGAAGATGATATGCACGTCACCGAACTGGCCGCTGCCGCCGGTCTGCTTCTTATAGCGGCCCTGCTTGCGGACGGTGGAGCGGATCTTCTCACGGTAAGCCACTCTGGGAGCGGACAGCTCGGCATCCACGCCGAAGCGGGTCTTGAGCTTGGAGCACAGCACGTCGATCTGGATATCGCCGGCGCCGGAGATCACGGTCTGGTGGGTCTCGGCGTTGTTGACCACGTGGAAGGTGGGATCCTCCTCGTTGAGCTTGTTGAGGCCGGTACCCAGCTTCTCCACCTCCTGCTTGGTCTTGGGGGAGATGGCACGGCTGTAGCAGGGCTGGGCATAGTCCATGCCGTGGAGACGCACGATGTGCTTGGGGTCGCACAGGGTGTTGCCGGTCTTGACCTTATCCATCTTGCCGATGGCGCCGATGTCGCCGCAGCAGATCTCCTTGACCTCCTCGCCCTTCTTGCCCTTCATGATGTACAGGCGGCCCAGCTTCTCGGTGTTGCCGGTGGCGGGGTTATACAGGGCCATATCGCTGGTGATCCTGCCACGGAGCACCTTCACCATGGAGTACTTGCCGTACTGATCGGAGATGGTCTTAAAGACGATGGCAGCGGTGGGGCCGTTGGGATCGCAGGCCACCTCGACGTCGTTGCCGTCGTCATCCTGCGCCGTCTCGGCGGGCATATCCGTGGCCACGGGGACCAGATCCAGAATGGTCTGCATCAGCATCTCCACGCCCAGACCGGTGACGGCGGAGCCGCACAGCACCGGGCAAACACTGCCGTCCCGGACGCCCAGCTTCAGGCCGCGGGCCATGTCCTCGGCGGACAGCTCCATGGTGTCGAAGAACTTCTCCATCAGCTCCTCGTCGGAGCCGGCGGCGGCCTCCATCAGCTCGGCCCGCAGGGCCTCCACCTCGTCGGCCATATCGGCGGGAATGGCGCAGGCAGCGGCCTTGCCGCCCTTGACCTCGTAAGCGGTGTTATGCAGCAGGTCCACGATGCCCGTGACCTTCTTGTTGCCGTCAATGACCGGGGCCACAATGGGAACCACGGACTGGCCGAACTTGCCCTTCAGAGCATCCAGGCAGGCCTGATAGTCGCTGTTGTCCTCGTCGGTGCGGTTGACGAAGATCATGCGGGGCTTCTTGCCCAGCAGCTTCCAGCTGCGCTCCATACCCACGGACAGGCCGTCCTTGGCGGCACCCACCAGCACGGCGCACTCGGCGGCACGGATGGCGGAAACAGCCTCGCCGGAGAAATCAAAGTTGCCGGGAGCGTCCATGACGTTGATGCGGACGTCCTTATATTTGACCGGGGCAAAGGCCAGAGAAATAGAGATCTGGCGCTTGATCTCCTCGGCGTCGTAGTCGCAGACGGTGTTGCCGTCGGCGGTACGGCCCAGACGATCCGTTCCCTTGGTCATGAAGAGCATCTGCTCGGCCAGCGTCGTCTTGCCGGAGCCACCGTGACCCAGCAGGCAGATGTTGCGAATGTCATTGGCAGTCATATACAGTATTCTCCCTTCGTTTGGTACGAATGCGCCGTCCGGCGCAGCCAGTCAATAAGGAGAGTATATACTATTTTTTTGCACTTGACAAATACAACTTTCAGCGTCTTTTTTGTGAAAAATGCCGGGAGAGCCTTTGGCTCTCCCGGCATGGGTATGGAATGGTATCAGTAGTGGCGCACCAGTCCTGCCAGCAGCAGCACCGTCAGCAGCCACAGCAGCAAAAAGCACAGGAAATTCAGGGCCGACAGAGCGGCAAAGGCCCCCACGGAGGTGAAATAATACGCCAGCAGCAGGCCCGACAGCCCGCCCAGCCACGACAGCACCGTTCCGTCCCGGACGGCACGCCGCATCCGGCGGCTGCCGATAACCGTTTCGGCAAAGGCCATCAGCCCGTCCCGGTAGATGATGGCGTGGGGCCGGCCACGGCCCTCCGTCAACTCCGACAGGGCCAGACGGGTGGAGATATCCGGGTACAGGGGCCGGGCGTCCAGCCGGAATTTCCGCTTCAGCAGCGCCGGAGTGATGTTGGCGCTGCGGGTGGCCAGCACCGGAGTGATGCGGTTGCGGCGCACGGCCCGCAGCGCCCACTCCACATTGCGGGAGGGCTGGTATTTGATGGCAAAGATGGCGATGAGCTGACCGTCCACCGCCAGAAAAACGCCGGTCTTGAGCTTCAGGTCACGAGGCAGGGACACATGGTGCTTTTTCATGAAATAGGCGCTGCCCATGGTGACAGATTCCCCACGGATGGTACCGCCGATGCCGCCGTCCTCGTAAAAACGCAGGTCCTCCAAATGCAGGTGGGTGCCGCCCTCGCTGGCCAGCAGCTGGTCAAACAGCGGCGTCAGCTGGCTTCCGGCGGCCTGTGCCGCCGTGGCGGCATAGGACACCACCTTGCCGATCTCCTCGCCGTACAGCTTCAGTCCGTTGAGGCTCACCGTTCCCGGTGGGAACAGGTCGTCATCCGTCACCACCATCCGCCGGGCGGCGGTGATGGCGGAGGCCCCGGCATAACCTGCCACGGCGCTGCCGCTGCGGTTCAGACGCCGGTTCAGCGATGACAGGGGCAGCGTTCCCGCCACCGGCAGAGCCAGCGGCAGTCCGCCGGACAGCAATGCCGACCAGATCCACAGGGGCCGCACCGGCTGCCCCTCCCCGCCGAAGCACACCACCGCCGCCAGAATGGAGGCAGCGGCCAGCGCCAGCGGTGTCAGGATGATCTGCCAGCGATAGGAGACATCCGGCTGGTGGGAGAGGCGGTAGAAGCCCTCCGCCGTTCCCTGCTGCTTGCAGGCCCCGGCGGGAGTCACGGATACGTTATAGGGCGGCTCACCCCCCAGATCGGCCAGCCGGAAGCCTGCGAGCCGGGCTTTGGCCGCCAGCAGCTGGCCCCACAGACACAGCAGCAGGGAGATGACCGGGACGGCCGCCAGCGGCAGCTGCTCCCCGCAGCCCAAGGCGGCGTAGACGCAGTCCCCCAAACACACCAGCGATGCCAGCAGCGCCGCCGTCTCGCAGGTGATGCGGCGCTGGGACAGCTGCTTGCGGGCGCTGCGCCAGACCCGGCCCGACAGGGCCAGTGCCAGCAGCAGCAATCCGCCGGGGATGATCCCCCGCAGCACGGGCAATGCCGCCCACAGCTGGGGAACATACAGTTCCAGCCCGTCCAGCACGGACAGCACCGTCAGCAACACCGCCTCCGGCAGCACGCACCAGCACTGGCGTTTTAAGCGGGCGCAGCGGCGCTTCTCGGCCCGGACGGCCACGTCCATATCCGGCTCCGGATCGGGTTCCGGCTCCGGCTGAGGCTCCTGCGGCTGCTCCCACAGAGTCTCCGTATCCTGCGGGATGGGGGTGGCGGTGCGTGGCCTTGTCAGCTTCTCCCACCAGTGCCGCAGCACCTCTCGCAGGGGTGGGCGTTCCTCCAGAATGCCGTCCTCCTGCTCCTCCAGCACAGAGGAGACCGTGTCGTTCATGATCCGCTCCAAGGAGACTTTAGGGGCCTCCTGCGGTTCCGGCGGTTCCGCTGATCCCTGCGGCTGCTCCGCCGTTTCCTGCTCCGGGGCCTTCTCCTCTGCGGGTACTTCTTCGGGGGCGGTCTCCGCCGCCGGTTTCCCGTCCTCCTCCGGTACCGGTTGGTGCGGGAAGTGGATGATCTGGGTTTCGGACGGCTGGTCCTCCTCCGGCAGCAGCGGGCCGCCGGAGGAAAATACCTCCTCCAGCACCTCCGCCGGGAAATCCATATCCACCGGGTCGGTGTCGGGGGTGAATCGCAGTCCTTCCGGCTGTTGGGTGGTTTTCACCGCAGCAGAGGTCTCCGGTTCAGCGTGGGGCTCCGGCTCTGCGGAAGCTTCCTGCTGAGCAGGGGCTTCTGCCGGAGCAGGCTCCGGGGAGTTTTCCTCCGCAGGCAGATCCTCCGTCCGGTACAGGTCGCTGCCGCTGCCGAACTCCGCCAGAATATCCTCCAGGGTAAACTCCGGTATTTCGTTGTGATCCTCTCGGTGTTCCATGGTACCTCTCTTTTAGATGCTCCGGGTCCTTACACGGTGCGCTGCCGCACCGCCTCATACAGCAAGATGGCAGCCGCCGCCGATGCGTTCAGGGAAGATATCCTCCCCCGCATGGGGATGCTCACCAGAAAATCGCAGTTTTCTGCCACCAAGCGGCTCATGCCGTCGCCCTCGGAGCCGATGACAATGGCCGCCGGGCCCTTGAGATCGGCGTCATAGAGCCGGGTCGTTCCCTCGGCGGCAGTGCCGAACACCCAGACGCCTTGCTTTTTCAGATCCTTCAGCAGGGACGGGATATTGGCCACCCGTGCCACCGGCATATAGCTGACGGCTCCGGCGGAGGTCTTGGCCACAATGGCCGTCAAACCGGCGCTGCGGCGTTTGGGGATGATGACCCCGTGGGCTCCGGCGCACTCGGCGGTGCGGAGGATGGCCCCCAGATTGTGGGGGTCGGAGATCTCATCGCAGACCACCAGCAGCGGCGGCTCCCCCTTGGCGGCGGCAGCGTCCAGCAGGCTCTGCACCGTCACATACTCCCGCACGGCGGCCAGCGCAATGACCCCCTGATGGGCGTGGGTGCGGCTCATGCCGTCCAGCTTCCGCCGGTCGGCCTCCACCACCACGATGCCCTGGGCCCGTGCCTTGGAGGCGATGTGGCCCAAGGTCTTGTCCGTCTCCCCCTTGGCCAGATAGATCTTATCCATGGTCGTTCCGGCCCGCAGGGCCTCGATCACGGCGTTGCGGCCCTCGATGATGCCGTCCGCCTCTGCCTCCGGCCGTCTCTGTTCGTTGTCTCTCATAGGAATTTTCCTCGCAATGCATACATAATTGGTTTCAGTATACCATACTCTGGCCGGGAGATAAAGCGCCATTCATAGAAATTTTACAGGAAAATTCCAGCCGTTCGCCTTGTGAAGATACCTGAATTGTGATATACTACACGAAAATTAAAGCACTTCTGCGCCCCGCCCGGCGGGGCTGCATGGAAGGAGACCGACATGGATCCCAACAACAAGAAAGACCAGAAAAATAACCAGAACCGCAACCGCAATATGCGGGGGGTGGTGACCCTCATCATCTGGGCGCTGGTGCTGACGGTGGTGTTCAACTATATCAACGCTTACAGCAACAATCTCACCAAGCGGGCCAGCAGCCATGAGATCCCGTACAGCCAGCTCATCGACCTCATTCAGGAGGATCAGGTGGCGGAGCTGAAGATCGAGAACGGCGTCCTGTATGCCACCCCCGTGGACGGCTACGTCTACACCGAGGAGGCCACCGATAAGAACAAGGAACCCAAGAGCTATACCCAGAGCGAGAAAACGCCTCTGATCCTGTATACCACCGCTCTCAATGACACCAGTCTCCTGCCTCTGCTGGAGGAGCACAACGTCAAGTACACCAGCCCCGTCCAGACGCAGATGAGCCCCATTCTGGAGTTCATGATCACCTATGTCCTTCCTGTGATCGTCTTGGCGGCCCTGTTCATGCTGGTGATGCGGATCATGGCCAAAAACGGCGGCATCGGCAGCGTGAGCAAGTCCAACGCCAAGGTGTATATGGAGAAGTCCACCGGCGTCACCTTCAAGGATGTGGCCGGCCAGGACGAGGCCAAGGAGTCCCTGACAGAGATCATCGACTTCCTGCACAACCCCCAGAAGTACACGGAGATCGGCGCGAAGCTCCCCAAGGGCGCGCTGCTGGTCGGCCCTCCGGGCACCGGCAAGACGCTGCTGGCCAAGGCTGTGGCCGGCG
>OJOV01001262.1_pt1 | contig 21492 bp, 20 predicted proteins | sample 1598281 | NCBI WGS metagenome assembly OJOV01 (sample SAMN03922469, study PRJEB24848) | human gut metagenome | isolation source: stool sample | host: Homo sapiens | place: Germany | collected 2010-11
GCGTCTTACAGTATGTCATGGTTGTCGGCGATCCGGAAAACGTTGATGCGAAATACCGCACGGAATTCTCCATTTCCCAGTATCAGGAAGTCTCCGGCCTGAAAGTTGAAAAATTAGACGAACAGCGCGGCGATTGGGATCAGGCGAAGGGCCAGGAAATCGTAGCGAACGCTTTAACACAGTACGGCGATAAGATCGAAGCTGTCTTCTGCAACAACGACGCAATGGCGTTAGGCGCAGCGCAGGCGATCACCGCGGCAGGCCGTAAGGTCGGCGAAGACATCTATCTGGTTGGGGTTGACGCTCTGGCAGAAGCGATGGATTTAGTTTCTACCGGCGGCATGACCGGCACCGTGTGCGCGGTGAAGGAGAACACCATCGTGTTCGAGACCGGCGCTGACCGCGTGCGCATCGAGATCACCAAGTGGGCCGTCTCCACCAAGAACGGCCAGAGCACTCAGGCCTCTCGCTGAGCATTCCTTATAGCATAAATGAGACCCTCCCCGCATAGTCTTCCACCAGGAAGAACGCGGGGAGGGTTTTTACTATGGCTGGAAAACGGGAAAAGAAGCGGGAGGACCCCGGAGCGGTGTGGCTGAATACCATGTGCCGCCTGCTTAAGGGGGGCGCCCTGGCGGCAGCTACGGCGGCCCTGGGGCTGTTGGTGTGTGCGCTGCTGGTGTCCGGCGGCGTGGTGGGGGAGAAGATGATGGGCCGGGGCGTGCTGGCCATCTGCGTGGTGAGCAGCCTGGCCGGCGGCCTGCTGGCCCAGTACCAGAAGAGCTGCGACATCAACGTAGGCACCGGCATGGTGACCATCGCGCTGGCTTCCCTCATCATCGGCGAAACGCTGGTGGGCAAGCGGACGATGGTGCGCCGTGTGCTGGGCGTCGTGTTCGGCAGCTGCCTCTACCGTTTTATCGTGGCGGTGGCCCTCCGCTTCAACGTCCCGGCTGCTGCCATGAAACTGGTCAGCGCCATCATCGTGGCGGTGGCCATCTCGATGCCCGCCATCCGGGAGAAGATCGCCTTTGAGAAGCGCCGCAGTGCGGCCCGTCAGGCACGGAAGGAGCGTGTGTAAAATGGAGATGCTCGAACTTCGTGACCTGCACAAGACCTTCAACCCCGGCACCGTCAACGAGAAAGTGGCCCTGAACGGCGTCAGCCTGACCATGGAAGCGGGAGACTTCGCCACCATCGTCGGCTCCAACGGCGCGGGCAAATCCACCCTCTTCAACGCCATCACCGGCGGCTTCATCGCCGACGAGGGCAGCATCACGCTGGGCGGCGAGGACATCACCTTCGCGCCGGAATATCAGCGCAGCCGGGTCATCGGCCACCTGTTCCAGGACCCGCTCAAGGGTACGGCCCCCAACATGACCATCGAGGAGAATCTGGCGCTGGCCTACCTTCGCGCCGGGACCGCCCCCAACGCCATCTTCTCACGCATCTCCCGCAAGGATAAGGAGATCTTCCGTGAGAAGCTGGCCCTGCTGGATATGGGCCTCGAAGACCGGATGAAGCAGCCGGTGGGCCTGCTGTCGGGCGGTCAGCGTCAGGCGCTGACCCTGCTGATGGCCACCCTCGTCACCCCGAAGCTCCTGCTTCTGGACGAGCACACCGCCGCTCTCGACCCTGCCACTGCCGAAAAGGTGCTGGACCTCACCAAGAGCATCGTGGCCGAAAAGAAGATCACCTGCCTGATGGTCACCCACAATATGCATCAGGCATTGGAGCTGGGCAACCGCACCCTCATGATGGACGCGGGCCGCATCGTCTTCGATGTCAAGGGCGAGGCCCGCAGCAAGATGACCGTGGACGACCTGCTCGAGAAGTTCCGCGAGAACGCCGGCAAGGCTCTCGACAATGACCGCATCCTCCTGAGCAAGGTGGAAGCCAACAACTGAGAATAAGAAGAAAGACTGCTGCAAAACAGCTCTCCCAAAGAGAGAGGCTGGCCCTGTTGCAACAACAAAAAATCCCCCCTCGCTGTTATCTCGCAGCGAGGGGGGATTTTTATGTGATGTTGGATTGGAATACCATGAAAATTCAAATTGGAAATATCAGGAATCAATGGACATGGTGCCCTTCAGCAGGACAAAGACGTAGGGAGAGGTCTTGCCATCGACCGTGATGGTCTTGATGCTGACGGAAATCTCTTCCGGGACGTAAGAGGCGGTCTGAGTGCGGATGTTATTGGGCTGCTTGGTATTATACTCAGGACGGAACAGCTTGTGCTGATTGTTCAGGAAAGTAGTGGATGCTGCATAAAGCTGCGCCGAGTTCAAATCTTTATACGTTTTTCCACCGAAATCCTGAATGGGGGCACTATAAAAAGTGTAGGCGGCAACGGGAGATTCGTCGATCTTGAGAGCGGCAAGATTACTGCCTAATATTGCAGATTTGATGTACCGATACTTGGTTTGATCCGGGTCGCCCAGAGCTTTCTTGATGGAATCGTAGGCGATCTGTTCATAGCCCGGATTGTCACCCTTGGCATACTTTTTGTCAGAGCTGAGTGCGTCCAGACCTGCTTGAAGAGCATTATCGAGGCTCTTGCTCTCCTTCAGGTCGTAGCCGGTCTTTGCGCTGGCTGTTTTGATAAAGACGGAAGTGTCGTATTTGGGGTCGGAGCCGCACGCTGTAAAGATACACAGGGAGACTGCACTGGCCGCAACGGCGGCAAGGATTCGTTTGAGCATTTTCATAAGATGCCTCCTAACATTGTGAAAATCAATGATGCAGAACAGATTGTGCATTCTGCTGTTAAATTGAGTATACCCCCCCCCCCTAAAAATATTCAATTAGTAAATCTCCCAAAAATCTGTAGAAGATTTTGTGGGAAATGAGGAAGAGAAAAGCCGCCTCTGCGACAGAAAACAAAAAAAGCCTCCGCCATGCAAAGCATGGCAGAAGCCTTTGTATCAAAAACTATGGTTACAGCATCTTGGAGAGGAATGCCTTCAGACGCGGGTGCTTGGGGTTGGTGAACAGCTCCTGCGGCGGCTCATCCTCCTGAATGCGGCCCTCGTCAATGAAGATGACGCGGTTGGAGACTTCGCGGGCAAAGCCCATCTCATGGGTGACCACCAGCATGGTGATGCCGGTGTGGGCCAGCTCTTTCATCAGCTCCAGCACTTCGCCCACCATCTCGGGGTCGAGGGCGCTGGTCGGCTCATCGAAGAGGATGACGTCCGGGTCCATTGCCAGTGCCCGGGCGATGGCGATGCGCTGCTGCTGGCCGCCCGAAAGGCTCTTGGGGTAGACGTTGGCCTTGTCGGCCAGACCTACGCGGGCCAGAAGCTCGTCGGCGCGCTTGGAGATGGCCTCTTTGTCCTTGAGCTTGAGCAGGCTGGGGGCCAGCTCAAGGTTTTTCTTGACGGTCAGGTGGGGGAAAAGGTTGAAGTGCTGGAACACCATGCCCATCTTCTGGCGGACAGAGTCGATGTGGTCGTCGTCCACCTCCACGCCCTCAAATTTGATGCTGCCGCCGGTGGGGATCTCCAGCCGGTTCAGGCAGCGCAGGAAGGTGGATTTGCCGCAGCCCGAGGGGCCGATGAGGCAGACCACGTCGCCCCGGTAGATGTCGATGTCGATGCCCCGCAGCACGTCCAGAGTGGGGGCAGCCTGCTTTGCGCCCTTCCGCTTTTCGCCGCCGTAGGTCTTGGTCAGGCCCCGGACTTCCAGGATCTTATCGGTCACTTTGTGCCAGCCTCCTCTCAAATTTTGCAAGCAGCCAGGTAAAGATCATCACCAGCACCAGATAGATCAGTGCCACGCCAAACAGGGGGAACATGGCCTCGTAGGTGCGGTTCATGATGCCCTGGGCCGCATACAGCAGCTCCTTGCCGCCGATGACGGTGATAAGGGAGGTATCCTTCAGCAGCATGATGAACTCGTTGCCCAGGGCAGGCAGCACCGCCCGGATGGCCTGGGGGATGATGATGACCACCATGGTGGTGATGTAGTTGAGGCCCAGGCTGCGGCCGGCCTCCATCTGGCCCGGGTCCACAGCCATCAGGCCGCCCCGGATGATCTCGGAGACGTAAGCGCCCGAGTTGATGCCCAGCGCCAGAGCGCCTACCATGGTAAAGTTGCGGCTGTTGTTGAAGATGACCATGCTCATGATGAACAGCTGCACCATCATGGGGGTGCCCCGGATCACGGTGGTGTACACCTGGCACACGGCGTTAAAGACCCCCAGCACCGGGTTGCGGCGGCCGGGGCGCTGCTGGTCGTGGGCCACACGCACCAGCGCCACCACGCTGCCCAGCAGGACGCCCATGGCCAGAGCAATGGCAGTGACCAGCAGGGTGGTGCCTACGCCCCCGATGTACTGGAGCCAGCGGTCCTTCAGGACAAAGGCCTGATAAAATTTGTAGAACAGCTCCTGCCCCATGTCCAGCCGGCCGCCGCTTTTCAGCAGCTGGCTCAACAGTTCGTATTGTGCGGCCATTCGCATCCTCACTTTCTTTTCGTCTGTTGTGATCTTGTCAGAATTTTGTAACCTATATCCCTTAAAAAAGGGGAGGTGCCCGGTGGGCCGCCTCCCCTTGAGGGGTCTGTTTACTCAGCCTTGATGTACTTGTCCACGATGGACTGCAGGGTGCCGTCGGCCTTCAGCTCTTCCAGAGCGGCGTTCACAGCCTCCAGCAGAGCGGTGTTGCTCTTGTTCATGCCAATGGCGTAGTCCTCCTCGGCGTAGCTGGTGTCCAGGATCTTCAGGCCGGGGTTGGACTCCACATAGGCCTTGGCGGGCTCGTTGTCGATGACCACAGCGTCCACCTGGCCGTTGTTCAGGGCCTGTACAGCGGTCAGGCCGTTGTCGTAGGCCACCACGGCGTCCTCGCCAAAGTCGTCGGAGCAGTACAGGTAGCCGGTGGTGCCGCGCTGGGTGCCGATCTTCTTGCCGGCCAGATCGTCCACAGAGGCAATGTCGGAGCCCTCGGGCACGATGACGGACTGGATGCCGGTGGCGTAGCTGTCGGAGAAGGACATCACAGCCATCCGCTCGTCGGTGACAGTGATGCCTGCCATGGCGATGTCGGCCTTGCCCTGCTGCACGCTGAGCAGAGCGGCGTCAAAATCCATGTCGTCGATCTGCAGCTCCAGGCCCAGCTTCTCGGCAATGGCCTGTGCGGTGTCCACATCGATGCCCTCAATGGTGCCGGCGTCGGTGGTCATCTCGTAGGGAGGGAAGGTGGCGTTGGTGGCCATGGTCAGCTTGCCGGCCTCCACGGTGGTCAGGTCAGCAGCGGCAGCGCTGGTGGAAGCAGCCTCAGAAGAAGCAGCAACAGAGCTTGCAGCAGCGGAAGAAGCGGTGGAGGCAGAGCCGCCGCAGGCGGTCAGAGCCAGAGCAGCAGCGGAAACAGCGGCGGCAGCAAGAAAGCTGCGGCGAGAGATCTTTTTCATATTCAAACACTCCTCTTTATGTGCATATCGTTTGCATCTCTCTGCTGCGATGCGATTCATCGAAAAATCAGAGAGCGTGTTTAGTATAGGTTGTACAATTTGAAAAGTCAAGTGTTGTGCAAAAATTCCATCAAATTGAAACCGAATTGCAAACAATTATGCAGAATAAAGCTTGAGAGAGATGTATATATGCAGAACCTCTCAGTCTGCCCGGATGCGAAAGCCTCTCCCTTTGGGAGAGGTGTCACCGCAGGTGACGGAGAGGGCAAGCTCAGTGCGACAGAGCCGCCGCACGGCGATAGGCAGCCCCTTTGTCAGAGCGAAACTATCGCGACGTCTGCAATTCTTTGGCAGCGTCCTTGCCCTCTCAGGCGCTTCGCGCCAGCTCTCCCAAAGGGAGAGCCATTATACGCTTCTTGCCAGCTCTTCCACGCTCCGCTTCGGCACGCAGTAGTCACCGTTCTCATCGAGATAATACTTGATGCCGGTCTCCTTCGTCATCGGTACGACCCTGGCGGCGTGAGTGGGGCAGCCAAGCGCCACCATGAAGGCCAGCTTGTCCGGCGCGGCGATGCCCAGCAGCTCACTCAGGGCGGGCCTGTTGATGGCACCCATGATGCAGCTGCCCACGCCCTTGGCCCATGCGGCGAGGGTGATGTTCGCCAGCGCGATGCCGGTGTCGGTGTTCAGGTCGCCGGGGATGGAGCTGTCCTGCACGACGGCCAGATACATCACAGGCTGCTCGTCGGCTTTGGGAACACCCTGCTCCGGCGGCAGATAGGCGGCCCACTTGACCAGCGGATGGACCTTTTTCACCATCTCAGGGCTCTGCACCACCACCAGCTTCACGGCCTGACGGTTCGCGCCGCAGGACGACAGGCGCAGGGCCTCCACCATATCGTCCACCACATCCTGCGGCACCGGCTTCTGGGCGAAGCGGCGGTAGGTGCGGCGGGTGTTGAGCGTTTCCATAATAGACATCGGCAGACACTCCTTTACTATATAAGTACAGCCTGATTATAGCATAGGAGCAGGAGCAGTGCAAGGAATTTGGATGCAGCGGCAAACACGGACAAGACACGTCTGCGAGATGAAGAAATGAGAGAAAAATCCATAAACCGGAGATAAAAATGACGATATGATGTTAATGAGCACTAACATACTGGGAAAATATTGACAAAAAGCAGAAGATGCCCTATCATTAGTTATGGCAAACTAACTGCCTTTTGCGGAGACGCGCAAAGGAAAACAAGAAGAAACAAAACAGTTTATGAGGTGCAAGAAAATGACTAATATGACTCGTCGTAATTTCCTGAAGAGCGCTGGTGTGATGACTCTGGCTGTGGCAGCAGCGGGTGTTCTCTCTGGCTGCAATAGCAGCAAAAACCCTGTGATGGCAGATGTCAAGGTCCAGTATTGGCGCAAGAGCAACTTTTTGGGCAATCAGAAGGTGGGCAACAATGATGAGTACGATGAAACCGTCAGCGTGGTAAAGAGCGGCAAGGTCAAAAAGGAGCAACTGCAGAAGCTGGGCAATGTAATGGTGAATACAGGCTATAAGCTGAGCGATAGCACGGCAACCGAGTTTGACGTGGACTGGACCCAGGAGCCCCCGGTGGCAAAGGTCTGGATGGAGCTTTGAGCCTGCCCCGAGAGGCTACAGAAAAGCAGCAGCACCCCCGGCTGTGCATTGGCAGCGCACAGCGGGGGTGCTGTTTTGTGATCTATTTGCGTTTCCAGAATGGGGCGTGGGGCATGGGCAGACCCAGCACCAGCGCGATGCCCACAGCCAGCGTGACGGCGACCTTGAAGGTGGAGATGCCGTTGGCCAGAGAAAGGGCATTCTCGCCCTGAATGAAGTAGTAGGCGGTGTAGTAGATGCCCGCGCCGGGGACCAGCGGGAAGATGCCGGTCAGCAAAAAGACCGTTACCGGCGTTTTGAGCAGGATGGCGAAGAGCCGGGACACCAGCGTCAGCGGGATGACTGCGATGAGGGAGGCTGCCGCGGCATCGGCCCCATACAAGACCGCCAGCTCATAGATGAACCAGCCCACCGCGCCCACCAGTGCACAGCAGGGGAGGGTGCGCTTAGGGCAGGCGAAGAGGACGGCGAAACTCAGCGTCCCCGCCCCGGCCAGAAAGAACTGCGCCGCCAGCTGGCCGATCTGTGTGCTTGTCAAGGTCATCATACCACCGTCACCCCCGTCACCCCCGTCAGGATCGAAGTAAGGCTCAGAACAAGGCCGGTGCCGATGGCGATGCTGGCCGCGATGAGCAGGGCGTCTATCATCCGGATGGTGCCGGAGAGGTAGTCGCCCTGCACGAAGTCCCGGATGCCCATGGTGAAGGCGATGCCGGGGGTCAATATCATCAGGGCGCCGATGATGGCGTGGCTGGCCTCAGTGTCCAGCAGATGGCACCCCAGAATGCAGACCAAGGTAATGAGCGCTGCCGCCGAGATCTTGCGGAAGCCGTTGGAAAGCCTCCGATTTTCACAGAGCAGCAGATAGCCGCTGACGATGAGACCCGCTGCCGCTGCCGCCAGCGCCGAGCGTATCGTGCCGCCGAAGATGAGCGCAAAACAGGCTGTGCCGCTCATCCCGGCGAGGAGCTGGGTCTTGCCCTTGGGGAAGGGGATGCGCCGGGCCTCGGCCAAGCGGTGTTCAGCCTCGTCCAGTGTGATGCCCCCGGCTGCTATCTCGCGGGAAAGGGCGTTCACCGCGGCCACCCGGCCTAAGTGAGTCGTCCGCACCGGCACGTTCCGCACTTCGGCGATCTCTGCCGTGCCGGCGCTGGCGAAGATGCCGTTGGTCAGCACGTAGACGTGGAACTCCCGCAGATGGAAGCTGCGGGCCATGATCTCCATCGTCTGCTCCACCCGGAAGACCTCTGCTCCGTTTTCCAGCAGTGTCTCGCCCGCCGCCATGATAAAGTCCATGATGCGGCGCCGCTGCTCGTCGCTGGGATATAACTCTCTGCTGTCCATTCCGGCCCTCCCTGTCATGCCCGCCAAAGGGGGCATATCATCTCATGCTATACTGTATCATAATTCCGGCGGCTTGCAAAGGCGTCTTTTCACATTTTTGCACAACTTCCGTCCTTGCCGTCGGGGGCGCAGTGTGTTACACTGATAACAACTATGGAAAGATCCAGAAACCACAGGAGGAAATGACCGTGAAGCAGAGTCTGAGTTTCGCGCGCCGTCTGACGGCGCTGGTGCTGGCAGCTGTGATGCTGTGCGTGGCTGTCCCGGCGGCGTTCGCCGAGGATGCCGCACCCGGTGCCACCACCATTGGCGGTGCAAACACCACCCTTATCCCTGAGGAAGAAGAAAATTGTCTGAGCTGGCTCTTCGGCTCCAAAGATAAAATTACACTGCCCTATCTGAACATCAAGGGCAAGGGCCTGCGCCGGAACGTGTCGCTGGACCTTGTGGACTGCCTGGTGGGCATCACCTACACCGAGCTTGGCTCCATCGGCAGCTATGTCAGCGCCAGTGCCGCGCAGGAGGCGTGGAAGGCCCAGGCCGTGGCCATCCACTCCTACCTCGAGTACCATAAGCAGTACGGCTCCTCGGCCAACGCCCTCATCTACACCCCCGTGGAGGACATCCCGTCCTCGGCCCGGTCGGCCATCCGCAAGGCGGTGGAGGCTGTGAAGGATGAGGTGCTGACCTGCAACGGCAGCGTCATCGACGCCGTCTGGTCGGCCAGCGCAGGCTACAACACCCAGACCGGCGTCTACGGCACCTGCTCCAGCCTCGACGCCTGGGGCTCGGATGTGCCGTATCTCAAGAGCGTGGAAAGCCCCTATGAGCGCCAGTACCACGAGAAGATGCGCCGCATCATCGGCAAGGATTATGACTATGTCGAGTACAACGACAGCCGCACCGGTGAGCCCTACCAGAGCGCCGACACCACCCACAAAGACCTCGGCGGCTTCGTCCAGTACAATACGCTGGTGTCCAATGGCCGCAGCTACCGCTATATCGGCCAGTTCGTGTCCTCCCGCTACTGCTTCGATTTCAGCACGGATGCAGCGGGTGTACCCTGTATGTACTACTACGGCTTCGGCCACGGCGTGGGCATGAGCCAGTGCGGCGCCGTGGGCTACGCCGCCGAGGAGGGGATGGGCTACCGCGACATCCTGAAGCACTACTACTCCGGCGTTTCCATCCGGACGGTGGGCAGCGGCACGAGCTCCGGCGGCGGTCTGTTCAGCTGGCTGCGCCGCCTGCTGGGCATGTAAAAAATCAAAAGGAATTGCGCAAAATACTTCTCAAATGGGACGTGATTTGGTATACTGTACACGCTTGTACACAAGAGACAGACGATTTCGCGTTTCACGCTCCAAAGCGGGAGCGATACGATAAAGAATAACAGGTGGAGAGAACGGAATGCAGTTGGAGAAGGAAAAGAAAGAAAAGCGGGAGCGGGAGCGCTGCCGCGCACTGGCGCAGCGCATCGCGGAGGAGGCAAACCCCGCCTCGGCGGCCCTGCTGGGAGAGCAGATGTCCCTGCTGACGGAAGCCCTGCACCGTGCAGGTGTGGAGGCAGAAGAGTGGACAGAGGGCTCTGAGGCAGAGCTTCTGGTGGTGGCAGACCCCGCGTGGGAAACGCTGCCCGAGACCCTGCCCGCCCGGGTGCTGCTGGTGAGCGATGAGAGCACCGTTATGGCGGGCTGGGCCGAGCAGCTGGCCCAGAGAGGGTATTTCCGCGATTTTGGCTGGCGCAGCAAGGGCCGCGCTCAGCAGTCGGCGCTGTTCTGCACCAGCCAGCCCACCCAGCTGAAGATGGTGCGGGGCTACGAGATGGAAATGGACATCCTGCGTGACCGGATGGTGCGCGCCGAGCGCACCAGCGGCGAGGAAGCCGAGCTCATCGCCCGGCTGCGCAGCGACCTTTCGCTCAGCCGCAGCCACGAGCAGCAGCTGGAAAAGGCACTGGGCGAGGTGACCGGCTCGAAGTTCTGGAAGATGACCTGGCCCATGCGCTATGTCGTCAGCAAGAGCCGCCAGCTCTGGCACACTCTGCCTTTCTTCGTGCTCCTGCGGGAGCTGCGCAGCGGCGGCATCGAGGGTGTGCGGGAACTGGCCCGCGCCCGCCGCGAGTACGCCGCCCTCTTCCCGGGCAAAGTCATGCGCGCCGACCGGTTCGCACCGGTGGAACTGCTGGTGCGGCAGGCAGGCGACCAGCCTGCAGGCCCCAAGATCAGCATCGTGGTGCCGCTCTACAACACCCCGCTGGACTTCCTCGAAGAGCTGCTGGATTCCGTCGTGAACCAGACCTACCGCAACTGGGAGCTCTGCTGTGTGGACGCCGGCACTGCCCCGGGTGTGGGCGAGATGGTGCAGCAGCGCGCCGCTGTGGACCCTCGTATCCGCTACAGGAAGCTGGAGAAGAATGAGCTCATCCCCGGCAACACCAACAAAGGCATCGAGATGGCCACCGGCGACTTCATCGCCCTGCTGGACCACGACGACATCCTCCATCCCTGCGCCCTCTGGTACGCGGCCAAGGCCATCGCAGAGCAGGGAGCCGACTTCGTCTATACCGATGAGGCGACCTTCGAGGGCAAGGTGGAGAATGTGGTGCTCTACCACTTCAAGCCGGACTTCATGCTGGACAACCTCCGCTCCAACAACTATATCTGCCACCTGACCCTCTTCAGCCGCCGGCTGATGGACGCCGCAGGCGGCCCGGAGCGGATGGAGTACAACGGCAGTCAGGATTACGAGCTCTTCCTCCGCCTGACCGAGACGGCCCGGAAGATCGTCCACATCCCCCACGCCCTCTATTACTGGCGTTCCAGCCCCGGCAGCACGGCCAGCGACATCTCCGCCAAGACCTACTGCATCGACGCGGGTATTGCCGCCCTCAAGGCTCATTACGCCCGCTGCGGCGTGGCCGTGGACGATGTGTCCCTCATCCCGGATACGCCGGGCTACTACAAGACCGACTACACCATCGACCATCCGGGCCGGGTGAGCATCCTCATCCCCACCTGCGACCACATCTGCGACTTGGTGACCTGCGTGGAGTCCATCTACGCCCGCACCACCTACCCGGATTTTGAGATCATCCTCATCGAGAACAACAGCAAGGCCCCCGAGACCTTCCGCACCTACGAGCGGATGCAGAAGGAGCACCCCGATAACCTCAAGGTCGTCACCTGGGAGGGCAAGGGCTTCAACTACAGCGCCCTGAACAACTTCGGCGAGAAGTTCGCCACCGGTGAGTATCTGCTTCTGCTCAACAACGACACCGAGGTCATCACCGCCGCCTGGCTGGAAGAGATGGTCATGTACGCCCAGCAGAAGCGGGTGGGCTGCGTGGGTGCCAAGCTGCTCTACCCGGATGACACCATCCAGCACGCCGGTGTCGGCTTCGGCATCGGCGGCGTGGCGGGCCATCTGCACAAGTACTATCCCGCCAGCTCCGACGGCTATATGGGCCGCCTGAACTATGTGCAGGACGTCTACGCCGACACCGCCGCCTGCCTGCTCATCCGCAAGGAGATCTACGACGAAGTGGGCGGTCTGGACGAGAGCTATGCCGTGGCCTTCAACGATGTGGACTTCTGCGTCCGCGTCCGTCAGGCAGGCTACACCAACGTCTTCACTCCGTTTGCCCAGCTCTACCACTACGAGAGCAAGAGCCGCGGCATGGAGGACAACCCCGAAAAGCAGAAGCGTTTTCAGGGCGAGGTGCTGCGTTTTCAGGCCCGCTGGGGCGACCTGCTGGCTGCAGGCGACCCCTGCACCAATCCCAACTTCGACATCCAGCGCGAAGATTTCAGCCTGAAGATATTACCGCTGGAATGATAAGGAGAACGAACTTGGAACTCTCTGCCTGTATCGTTGTCTATAACGGCTGCGACGAAGCCCTCAAGGCGGCGCAGACGGTGCTGCAATACACCCGCCGCCACCCGTTGACCCTCTATCTGGTGGACAACGCCAGCCCCGACGGCAGCGGCGCACGTCTGGAAGCCGCCGTGAAGGGCGGCGCTTTGAGCACTCAGCCCGGCCAGAAGGTCGAGGTGCGCTGCCGCAAGGAGAACGGCGGTTTCGGCACCGGACACAACACCGTCCTGCCGGAGCTGACGAGCGACTACCACTTCATCCTGAACCCGGACATCCAGCTCACCGCCGATACCCTCAGCGACCTGGCCGACTGGATGGCCGCCCACCCGGATGCTGTGATGGCCCGGCCGGGGCTGCGCTTCCCGGATGGCCGTCCCCAGAGCCTGCCGCTGCGGCGCTGTGCGCTGCGGCCCATGGTCTACCGCCAGCTGCCGTTTTTGAAATTCTGGGAGAAATATAACCGTGCGTATTTGATGGAGGGGGAAGATCTATCCGCTCCCGTTGAGATCGAGTTCTGCACCGGCAGCTTTTCCGCCGTGCGGACGGCGGAGTTCAAGGCCGTGGGCGGCTTCGATGAGCACTACTTCATGTATGTGGAGGATGCCGACCTGACCCAGAAGATGCGCACCACCGGCAAAGCCTACCTCGTGCCGCAGTACACCGCCATCCATGCGTGGCATCGTGCGGCCCACCGCAGCCTCAAGCCCTTTTTGTGGCAGACCGGGAGCCTGCTGCGGTATTTTCACAAGTGGGGGTTCAAGTTCTGAGCCTTTGCTGATGAAACAAAAGAGCGCCCTCCGCAAAAATTTTTGCGGAGGGCGCTCTTTCCTTGCTTTTTTTTCGATTTGATAGTAGAATAAGGTGTAATACTATCGCAAGCTTGCCAGTAGTGCACAGCGAGATCCTGCCAGCGCGCGTGGCGCGGGAAGCCCGGCGGCTGGCGGCGTATTACCACCAACATTGTTTACAGCGGACGCAGCTCCGCTTTGAATCCATACAGGACCCGGCGGATACGCTGTCGGGCCTTGTACAAGCTGCACAACTTTTTTATTTCATAATATAAGGAGTGCACAAAAATGAAAGGTATCATTCTGGCCGGCGGTGCCGGCACCCGGCTCTATCCGCTGACGATGGTCACCAGCAAACAGCTGCTGCCCGTCTACGACAAGCCGATGATCTATTATCCTCTGTCCACCCTCATGCTGGCGGGCATCCAGGACATCCTCATCATCTCGACCCCCACCGACACGCCCCGCTTCGAGGCGCTGCTGGGCGATGGCAGCCAGTACGGCATCCATCTGCAATATAAGGTCCAGCCGTCCCCGGACGGCCTGGCTCAGGCTTTCATCCTCGGTGAAGAGTTCATCGGCGACGACTGCTGCGCAATGATCCTGGGCGACAACATCTTCTACGGCAACGGCTTCTCCAAGATTTTGAAGAATGCTGTCTCCAATGCCGAGAACAAGGGCCGCTGCACCGTCTTCGGCTACTATGTGCCGGACCCCGAGCGCTTCGGCATCGTGGAGTTCGACGCAAACGGCAAGGTGCTGAGCGTCGAGGAGAAGCCCCAGCATCCCAAGAGCAACTACGCCATCACCGGCCTGTATTTCTACAACAAGGAAGTCGTTAAGATGGCAAAGCAGGTCAAGCCCTCGGCCCGCGGTGAGCTGGAGATCACGACCCTGAACGATATGTACCTCAAGCAGGATGAGCTGGACGTCCAGCTGCTGGGCCGCGGCTTTGCATGGCTGGACACCGGCACGATGGACAGCCTCGTGGAGGCAGCCGACTTTGTGCGGATGATCGAGAAGCGTCAGGGCATCAAGATCAGCGCCCCCGAGGAGATCGCATTCAAGTACGGCTGGATCGACCGCGATACCCTGCTGGAAAGCGCAGAGCGCTACGGCAAGAGCCCCTACGGCCAGCACCTCAAGAATGTGGCCGACGGCAAACTGAAGTATTAAGAGAGGCGGTATCCGCATGAAAATCATTGTTACCGGCTGCAGAGGCCAGCTTGGCACCGAGATCATCAAGCAGCTCCGGGAAGGCCGCAGTGAGCTTGGCCCCATCCCCGAGAAGCTGGTGAGCGCCACGGTCATTCCGGTGGACCTGCCGGAGCTGGACATCACCAACTACAAGATGGTGGATGACTTCATCCGCCGTCAGCGCCCGGACGTCATCATCAACTGCGCCGCTTTCACCAACGTGGACGGCTGCGAGGTGAACCATGACGCTGCCTTCAAGGCCAACGCCATCGGCCCCCGCAATCTGGCACAGGCCGCCACCAAGACCGGCGCACGTCTGGTACACGTCTCTACGGATTACGTCTTCTCCGGCCGCGAGAACGGCGGCATCCCGCAGGATGAGGCCACCATTCCCGGCCCCATCAGCGCCTACGGCTCCACCAAGCTCATGGGTGAGAAGTATGTGGAGCAGTTCTGCCACCGCCACTTCATCGTCCGCACGGCATGGCTCTACAGCTACTACGGCAAAAACTTCGTCAAGACCATCGTGAATGCCGGCAAAAAGTTCGGCAAGCTGGAAGTCGTCAACGACCAGTGCGGCAACCCGACCAACGCCGTCGATCTGGCCCACGAGATCCTGCAGCTCTGCGTGACCCACGAGTACGGCCTGTATCACTGCACCGGCGAGGGCATCTGCTCCTGGTATGATTTCGCATCGGAGATCATCCGCCTGTCCGGCGTGGACGCCACCGTGTCTCCCTGCACCAGCGAAGAGTACAGGGCAAAGCACCCGGACAGCGCCGACCGCCCCAAGTGGAGCGCTCTGGACAACCGGATGCTCCGCTGCACCGTCGGCAACGACGTCCGCGACTGGAAGGACGCGCTGGCCTGCTTCTTCGAGCACTGGGACGGCGACAACGGGATGAAATAACCCTCTCAGGCCGCTTCGCGTCCAGCTCTCCCGGAGGGGGCAACAACGCCGACCGCCGCCAGTGGCGGAAGCAGGGAGGAGTTGTTGGGGCAGCGGCCAGCAAGACGCACGCAAAGCGTTGCGGATGCTGGGAGCCGCAACCCGGGTGCGAAGCACCCTTGGCAAGCCGGGCAGGTTTTGCGGAAAAATGCAAAGTGCCGGGCCCTGCGCACAAATAAAACAAGAGAATAATTTAAGGATAAAAATATGAAAAAATATCTTATCACCGGCTGCGCCGGTTTTATCGGTTCCAACTTTGTGCATTATATGCTCAAGAAGTACCCCGAGATCCTGCTGGTCAACCTCGACAAGCTGACCTACGCCGGCAACCTCGAGAACCTGAAGGACGTTGAGGGCGACCCCCGCCATGTCTTCGTGCAGGGCGACATCTGCGACAAGGAGCTGGTCGAGAGCCTGTTTGCAAAGTACGATTTCGATTACGTCATCAACTTTGCCGCTGAGAGCCATGTTGACCGCTCCATCAAGAACCCTGAAATTTTCGTCCAGAGCAACGTGATGGGTACCGTCAACCTGCTGCAGCGCGCCAAGGAAGCCTGGTACGACGCCGACGCCAAGACCTGGAAAGAGGGCAAGAAGTATCTGCAGGTGTCCACCGATGAGGTCTACGGCGCTCTGGGCGCTGAGGGCTTCTTCATGGAGACCACCCCGCTCTGCCCCCACAGCCCCTACTCTTCCTCCAAGGCCAGCGCTGATATGTTCGTCATGGCATTCCACGATACCTACGGTATGCCCATCAACATCACCCGCTGCTCCAACAACTACGGCCCCTACCAGTTCCCCGAGAAGCTCATCCCGCTGATGATCAACAACGTCAAGCACCACAAGCAGCTGCCCGTCTACGGTGACGGTATGCAGATCCGCGACTGGCTGTACGTTGAGGACCACTGCAAGGCCATTGATATGGTCTGCAATGGCGGCAAGGTGGGCGAGGTCTACAATGTCGGCGGCCACAACGAGCGCCCCAACATCTTCATCGTCAAGACCATCATCGAGCAGCTGCACGACCGCCTGAAGGACGACGGCATCAGCGAAGACCTCATCAAGCACGTCGCTGACCGTCTGGGCCATGACCGCCGCTATGGCATCGACCCCACCAAGATCAAGAACGACCTTGGCTGGTATCCCGAGACTCCCTTTGAGAAGGGCATCGTCCTGACCATCGACTGGTACCTCGACCACGAGGAGTGGATGGAGCACATCACCAGCGGCAACTACCAGAAATACTATGAGGAAATGTACAAGAATAAGTAACTTCTTGTAAATAGCCTGAAAGCGAAAAAGAGCAGGGCGTGCGGTCCTATGGCTGCACGCTCTGCTCTTTTTTGTCGGAGTTAAAGTTTGTCTTCTTTCATGCAGCGGATGAGCAGGGGAAGCTCATAGACCAGCATGGACAGCCAGCCGATGCCGTAGCTCACAGGCATGATCTGCAAATCGACCTTGAGCACCAGCACCAGCACAGCGGCGGCGGCCACGCGGAAGCCCATGTTGAGCATACTGCTGTTCAGGGTGATCTTCAAATCGCCGAGGCCGCGGAAGCCGCCCTGGATGCCGTTGGTCACGCCGGGCATCAGGTAGAAGAGGGAGGCGCACCGCAGGAACTTGACGCCCAGGTCGATGACGGCGGGGTCATCCACGAAGAGGGAGATGATGGGGCGGGCGAAGAGCAGGCAGACGGCCATCAGGCAGAAGCCGTAGATGAGCTCGATGCGCAGGCCGCAGAAAAAGCCCTGACGCACCCGCTCCTTTTTGCCGGCACCGTGGTTCTGGGCCATCAGGGTGGTCATGGCGTGGGCGATGTTCTGCTGGGGCATATAGGTGAAGTCGTCCACCCGGCTGGCGGCGGTGAAAGCGGCCATTGCGTTGATGCCCAGAGTGTTGACGATGGCCTGCACGGCGATCTTGCCCAGCTGGACGGTGGCCTGCTGCATGGCACTGGTCCAGCCGTACTGGACGGTGCTGCGCAGCAGAGAGCTGTCAAAGACGAGCCAGCGCCGCCCCAGCTGAAGGACGGGAACTTTGAACTGGATATAGACGACGCAGAGCACACAGCAGAGCGCCTCGCTGAGGACGGTGGAGAGGGCGCAGCCTTCGCTGCCCCAGCCCAGCACCTCGACAAAGAAGAGGTCGCCGCCGATGTTCAGCACCGAGCTTATCATCAGAAAGTAAAGGGCGCTCTTGCTGTCACCCAGCGCCCGCATGGTGGCGGCGAGGAAGTTGTAAAAGAAGGTGAAGATGAGGCCCGCAAAGACGATGCGGAGGTACTGCACCGCGATGGGCAGGATCTCTTCCGGCACCTGCATCAGCCGGAGCAGCGGCGTCGCCAGCAGGACGCAGAGGGCCGAAAAGACCAGCGAGAACACCGTGCCTGCGATGGCGGTGGTGGAGACCTGACGCTCCACGCGCTGGGTGTCTCCGGCACCATAGGCCGTGCTGACGAGGATGCCGGCACCGAGGCAGAGACCGTTGATGAAGAGGATGGCCAGCGTCATCAGCGGGTTGGAGGTGCCGACGGCGGCAAGGGCGTCTTCGCCGACAAATTTGCCCACGATGATGCTGTCGGCGGCGTTATAAGTGAGCTGGAACAGGTTGCCAAGCACCAGCGGGATGGTGAATTTGACCAGAAGGGGCGTGATGGCTCCGGTCGTCATGTCTTTTGTCATGGATTCCTTCTCTTTTTCTTTTTATAGTATGTTCTGGCGTGCGCTGAACACGGCCAGTGCCGAACGGCTTTTGCCGTTTGCGATAAGCTGGGCCGCTGCGTGAAGGGCGGCACCTGCGCTGGGGGAGGCCGGGATGGCATCGGTGCGCAGGACCCGCTGCGCCGCCCGGACGGCGTCGGCGGTGGTGACGGCAGCGATGTTGTCCACTACATAGGAGTTGTAGTTGCCGGGAACGAGGCCGAAGCCGATGTCCGGGATGCCGTGGGAGCCGGTGAGGCCGCTGCTCAGGGCCTGACTCTCGTAAGGCTCTACGGCCACGATGCGGACGTCATTCGTCCACGCCTTGACCGTTTCGCCCACGCCGGTGATGGTGCCGCCGCTGCCCACGCCGATGACGATGCTGTCCACGATGCTGGAACCCTCCCGCGCGACGGAGCGCACCAGTGCAGGCCCCGTCACCCGGCGGTGATAGGTGGGGTTGTCGTCGTTGTTGAGCCAGTCCATATAGTACCAGCCCTTCTCGGCGGCGGTGGCTTTTGCCAGCGCCCGTGCGCCTGCAAGGCCCGCCTGGGCCGGGGTGTGGATGATCTGCGCTCCGAGGCGGAGCAGGCTCTCCTGCCGCATGGCGGGGGCGTCCTCCGGCATGACCAGCGTCACCGGGTGGCCCGCCGTCAGCCCCGCCAGCGTCAGCGCTGTGGCAAAAGGCCCTGACACGGCCTCCACGATGGTCTGGCCGGGGGTCAGCGCCCCGCGCTCAAGGGCCAGCGCCAGCATCCCCTCAGCCAGCTCGTCCCGCGCCGTGCCGGTGGGGCCGTTGTAGTTCAGATAGGCGTACAGCCGCCCCCGCAGCCCGCAGGCCGCAAGATAGCCCCGCAGCTCGACGATGGGGCCGGGCAGCAGGGTCTGGTAGATGTTGGGGTAGATAGGCACGGGCGGTCTCCTTTCGCGTCCGGGGGAAAGCTTACGCCTATAACTTTAACGCAAAGGAGAGGAAGCGTCAAGCGGGGCTTGGGCAGAAAAGAGAAAAATCGGGAGAAAATTTGGCAAAATGACGCAAAAAGTCCTTGACAAGGGACACCCCGTCTGCTATACTCCGTATGTAAAGCAAAAAACCTTTACAAATAGCGGAGGTCAGAGCAGGACAGAACATGGCAAAAGACTTTGAAATGGGCTATCTGCTCGATTTTTACGGCGAAGTGCTCACGCCCAAACAGCGCGAGATGCTGCGCCAGTATTACAACGACGACCTCTCCCTCAGCGAGATCGGAGAAAACTTCGGCATCACCCGGCAGGGGGCGCGGGACGCCATCAAGCATGGCGAAACGGCCCTCAAGGAGCTGGAAGAAAAGGTCGGCTTCGCGGCCCGGTACCGCCGGGTGCAGCAGACACTGGAAGAGCTGGAGCAGCTGGTCATCGACGCCCGGTTTGAATGCACCGGCCCGAACGCCCGGCTGACCACCACCGAGTATGCCGCCACTCTGAACAAGATGCTGGGGCTCATCCGCTCCATCGACGAAGTGAATGAGAGCTGAAAACGGATTTGAGAGGAGCACCGAACAATGGCATTTGAATCTTTGACCGACCGCCTTGCCGGTGTGTTCAAAAAGCTGCGCGGCCACGGCAAACTGAGCGAGGCAGACATCAAAGCCGCCATGCGCGAGGTCCGGATGGCCCTGCTGGAAGCCGACGTCAACTACAAGGTGGCGAAGGACTTCTGCGCAAAGGTCTCCGAGCGCGCCATGGGCCAGGAGGTCATGGAGAGCCTGACCCCCGCCCAGCAGGTCGTCAAGATCGTCAACGAGGAGCTGGTCGCCCTGATGGGCGGCGAGGAAGCCCCTCGTCTGGTCATCAAGAACAAGGGCCAGACCATCATCATGCTCTGCGGCCTGCAGGGCAACGGTAAGACGACCCACGCAGCAAAGCTTGCAAAATACTACATCAAGCAGGGCCGCCGCCCGATGCTGGTGGCCTGCGACATCTACCGTCCGGCCGCTATCGACCAGCTGCAGGTGGTGGGCAGGCAGGCCGGTGCGCCGGTCTTCACCCTGCCCGGCGAAAAGCCGCCTGCCATCGCCAAAAAGGCGCTGGCCCACGCCAAGGACTACGGCAACGACATCATCATCCTCGATACCGCAGGCCGCCTGCAGATCGACGAAGTGCTGATGCAGGAGCTGGTCCAGATCAAAGAGGCTGTCCCCGTGGACGAGACTCTGCTGGTCGTGGACGCCATGGCCGGTCAGGACGCCGTGAACGTCGCCAAGACCTTCAACGAAACGGTCGGCATCGACGGCATCATCCTCACCAAGACCGACGGCGATACCCGCGGCGGCGCAGCCCTCTCGGTGCTGTCCGTCACCGGCAAGCCCATCAAGTTCCAGGGTACCGGCGAAAAGCTGGATGACCTCGAAGTCTTCCATCCCTCCCGCATGGCAAGCCGAATCCTCGGCATGGGCGATGTGCTGAGCCTCATCGAGCGCGCACAGGATGCCGCCGACGAGAAGCTGGCCGAAGAGACCGCCAAGCGGATGATGGAAAACAAGTTCGATATGAACGATATGCTGGCCCAGTTCGCCCAGATCCGCAAGATGGGCGGCGCGGGTGCCATGCTGAGCATGATGCCCGGCATGTCCGGCATCGACGCCAGCCAGATCGACGAGAAAGCCTTCGACCGCATCGAGGCCATGATCTACTCGATGACCAAGGCCGAGCGCGAAGACCCCTCCATCATCAACCCCAAGCGCAAGCGCCGCATCGCTGCGGGCAGCGGCACTCAGGTGTCCGACGTCAACAAGCTGCTCAAGCAGTTTGAGATGATGCAGAAGATGATGAAGCAGTTCAAGAAGAGTCCCAAGGGATTTGCCCGTAAGCTGGGCGGCCTGATGGGCAACCCTGGCGCCTTCAGAGGCATGAAATAATTCCGGTATACACCCCGCTGTGGGGTTGTACAGATAGATTTAATCCCCGCAAACCGGGGAACAAGAAATTTTTGGAGGATATTACCATGGCAGTTAAGATTCGTCTGCGCCGCGTCGGCGCCAAGAAGGCTCCCTTCTATCGTGTTGTTGTTGCTGACAGCCGCTTCCCCCGCGATGGCCGTTTCATCGAGGAGATCGGCACTTACGACCCCAATCAGGAGCCCTCTGTCGTGAGCATCGACGGCGAGAAGGCTAAGGCCTGGATCGCCAACGGCGCTCAGCCCACCGACACCGTTCGCGTGCTGCTGAAGAAGTCCAACATTCTGTAAGGTGGAGGGCTGACTCATGCAGGAGCTGTTGCTGGCAGTTGCCCGCGGCCTCGTGGAGGATAAGGACGCCGTCAAGGTCACGGTGGACGCCCCCCGTGAGGACGGCACCATCGTCTACCACCTGAGCGTGGCAGAGGGAGATATGGGCCGTGTCATCGGCAAGCAGGGCCGGATCGCAAAAGCCATTCGTGTGGTGATGCGCGCGGCTGCTGTGCGGGTCGATGAAAAGGTCCTTGTTGAGATCGACTAAGCACCCTACAGGCCCTTTGCTGTAATGGCAAAGGGCCTTTTTGTTATTAGGAATAACCTCTCCGTCACGCCTGCGGCGTGCCACCTCCCCTATCGAGGGGAGGCCTTGG
>OJOV01001269.1_pt1 | contig 21423 bp, 17 predicted proteins | sample 1598281 | NCBI WGS metagenome assembly OJOV01 (sample SAMN03922469, study PRJEB24848) | human gut metagenome | isolation source: stool sample | host: Homo sapiens | place: Germany | collected 2010-11
TTCGGTTGCATGATGTGTTCTATAAGCCGTCTGGCTCATGCTTCCCCTATTCCTTATCCTCTTGTATGTTGCGAAGTCTTGCGATTTCAGGCTTCAACGGTAACGGTTTGCTGGGCATACACAGTATCCGGCTCCCACGACTGTGCGTCAGCCGGCCGCTGGTCTCCTGTGATGATGTTCTTGACTTCGTCCTGGGCGCCCTCTTCGGAAGCGTCGGCCGGGAACCAGACGTACGGGATGCCGAGCTTGTCTGCATATTTGATCTGCTTGCCGAGCTTGGCCGCGGTCGGCGCCACGTCCGCCGCGATGCCACGGGAGCGCAGCTGGTTGGCGATCAGGTTGGACGCGGAGCGGTCGGCTTCATTCCATACCGCCACGAGCACGGATGCCGGAGACACACGGTTGGCGTGCGCGCCCGCGGTGTGCAGCATGTAGGAGACCAGGCGGGACAGGCCGATGGACAGGCCCACGCCCGGGTACTTCTTGTTGCCCTGCGATGCGAGGTTGTCGTAACGGCCGCCGGAGCAGATGGAGCCCAAAGCGGCGGCGCCGTCGAGGAACGTCTCATACACGGAACCGGTGTAGTAATCAAGACCACGGGCGATTTTCAGATCGGCGATCACGGAGCCCGGACGGATGCGCGCGGCCTCGTCGACGATCATCGCCAGCGTGTCGAGTCCCTGGCGTGCCAACACGTAGGCGTCGGAATCAGACGCGATGTCATGCTTGGCGCACAATGCGTCGAACTTGTCGGACAGTTCCTTGCCGTCGGCGGCGGTCAGCTCGGCCAGTTCGAGGCAGGCACGGGCCTGGGCTTCGTCGGCGCCGCAGCCTTCGACGAGCAGCTTGGCCACCTCATCGGCGCCGATCTTGTCGAGCTTGTCGATCTCACGCAGCACGCCTTCGATATCCGTAAGGCCCAAACCACGGTAGAAGCCTTCGGAGAGTTTGCGGTTGTTCGCATGCACGGTGGCCTTCGGCAGACCGAACTCGCGCAGACGTTCCAATGCGGACACCATGACCAACGGCAATTCGACCTCGTAATGGTCGGACAGATCGCCATTGCCGATCACGTCGATGTCGGCCTGCACGAACTCGCGGAAACGTCCTTCCTGCGGGCGTTCGCCACGCCAGACCTTCTGAATCTGCCAACGTTTGAACGGGAACGCCAGATCGCCGGAATGTTCGACGACATAACGGCTCAGCGGAACGGTCAGATCGAAGTGCAGACCAAGACGATCCTCAATCGGAGTGTCGGACTCGTGTCCGACTTCCTGAAGACGGCTCAGCAGGTAAATCTCCTTGCTGGTCTCGCCTTTCTTGAGCAGGCTGGAACCCTGCTCAACAGCACGGGTTTCAATGCCTATGAAGCCATTGAGCTCGAATACATTACGGAGCGTGTCGATGACACGCTGCTCCACAACACGTTCAGAGGGGAGCCACTCTGGAAATCCTGAAATAGATGCACCTTTAGCCACGGTTCTCTATAATAAATGAGGTTACGGAAAATGCCGCGCGTTTTTCAAGGTGTGGAAGCGCACGTCACGGACCGTCACCTCTGCACTACATGAAGCTTACGTAAGGAGCTGGCCATGGCCGACGAGAATGTCACCGCGTCCGAGAACACCACTGAAACCAACGAGCAGGCAGCGACGCCCGCAACCCAGGCCAGCAAACCGGCCGTCCCGAGCCCAGCGGCCATGAAGCCGCATGCGCCGAGCCCCGCGGCCTTCGCCAAGAAGGCTCCGCAGCGTCCTGCAACCTCCACCGGATTCTCCGAAGCCGATATCAAGGCCACCGAAGCGTTCGGCCGTGTCGCCGATGACGGCACCGTGTTCGTGAAGGAAGGCGAGGGAGAACGCGAGGTCGGACAGTTTCCGGACGCTTCCAAGGAAGAGGCCCTGGCACTGTATGCCCGTCGCTATCTCGATCTGAAGGCAAAGCTCGACCTGTTCGCCAACAGGCTCAAGTCCAGCAATGTGAAGAACCGTGAGATCGACGAGTCCATCAAGACGCTTTCCGCCGAAATCGAGCAGCCGGCCGTCGTCGGAGATATTGAGGCGCTCAAGTCCCAGCTCGAAGCACTGAAGGAGGCCGGAGCGGCCAAGAAGGCCGAGCTGAGCGAGGCTCACAAGGCCGCCGTCGCCAAGGCGCTGGCCGAACGTACCGCGATTGTGGAGAAGGCCGAGGCTCTGGCCAATTCCCTGGGCGACAACACCAACTGGCGTTCCACCGCGGACAAGTTCCGTTCGCTGTTCCAGCAGTGGCAGGATCACCAGCACAATAGCGTCCGTCTCGACAAGGCCGACGCCGACGCCCTGTGGTCCCGTTTCTCCTCCGCCCGCACTACGTTCAACAGCGCCCGCCGCAAGTGGGCCCAGGGCCGCGATGAGGAGCGCAGCAACGCCAAGGCCGCGAAGGAGGCCATCATCGCCGAAGCCGAGGAGATCAAGGATTCCACCGCTTGGGTGGAAACCTCCCGCAAGTTCAACGAGCTGATGGATCGTTGGAAGAAGGCCGGTCGTGCGGGCCGTCGTGATGATGACGCGCTGTGGGCACGTTTCCGTGCTGCGGCGGACACGTTCTTCAACGCCCGTCAGGCCGATCGCGAGCAGATTAGCTCGTCCGAAAAGGAAAATCTCGCCAAGAAGGAAGAACTGCTGACCAAGGCTGAGGCTTTGGTGCCGGTCAAGGATGAGAAGGCCGCCAAGCAGGCTCGCCAGGCATTGGCCGCCATTCAGGAGGAATGGGACCAGATCGGCTACGTTCCGCGCGATGACATGCACCGCATCGAAAGCCGTCTTGATGCTGTCGACAAGCAGATCAAGGCTGTTGAGGATGCCGCCTGGAAGCAGTCTGATCCGGAAGCCGACGCCCGTAAGTCCTCCTTCGAGGAGCAGCTCAACGCACAGCTCGCCGGACTTAACGCCCAGATCGCCGCTGAGTCCGATCCGAAGAAGAAGGCCAAGCTTGAGGCGGAGAAGGCCACCAAGGAACAGTGGCTGAACGCCATCAAGTAATGACGCTCCCATAGAGCGATACGGTTGTGGTTCCGCTTGGAAGCGGGCGGAACCACAACCGTCCAGCTGAACGAATAGCTGGACGAATAGGCATATGTAAAAAAGACCGGTGGGTTTCATGACATTCCATCATGAAACCCACCGGTCTTTTTGCATACGCGTTGCCGGGGTTCTTACCCCGGCAACGTTGGAAATCAGTTCTGTGACTGCGCGGAATCAGCCGGTTCCGTCGATGCCGTCGGTTCAGTGGCGGCATCGGTTTCAGCGGCCGTTTCGGTCGCCTCCGCCGGATTATCCTTCTGGTTCGGCTCTTCGAAGGCCTCGCCGGTGAACGTGAACTCACCCAGAATGCCTTCGCCTTCGGCGTCCACCTTCACGCGCTGGCCATCTTCGAGGTCGCCCATCAGGATCTTCTCCGAAATGGCGTCCTCGATGTCGCGCTGAATCACGCGACGCAGCGGACGGGCGCCCAGCAGCGGGTCGAAGCCCTTCTGTGCGAGCAGATCCTTGGCCGCGTCGGTCAGTTCGAGCGACATGTGACGGTCGAACAGACGGTCGTTGAGCTGCTTGACATCCAAGTCGACGATCTGACGCACCTGCGGTTCGGTGAGCTGCTTGAACACGATGATGTCATCCAGACGGTTCAGGAACTCCGGACGGAACTGCTGCTTGAGTTCGGCGGAGACCTGTTCCTTCATGCGCTGGTAGCTCGATTCGGTGTTCGTGCCCAGGTTGAAACCGGTGTTGGCGGCCTTGGCGATGTCACGAGTGCCGAGGTTGGTGGTCAGGATGATGATGGTGTTCTTGAAGTCCACCTTGCGTCCCTGGCCATCGGTCAGATGGCCATCGTCCAGCACCTGCAACAGCGTGTTGAAAATGTCCGGATGGGCTTTTTCGATTTCGTCGAACAACACCACGGAGAACGGCTTGCGACGCACCTTTTCGGTAAGTTCGCCGCCTTCTTCGTAGCCGACGTATCCCGGAGGCGCACCGAACAGGCGCGACGCGGCGTACTTTTCGGAGAATTCCGACATGTCCACGCGGATCAGCGCATCCTCATCGTCGAACAGGAATTCGGCGAGAGCCTTGGCCAGCTCGGTCTTACCAACGCCGGTCGGGCCAGCGAAGATGAACGAACCAGCCGGACGCTTCGGATCCTTCAATCCGACGCGTGCGCGACGGATGGAACGGCTCAATGCGGACACAGCCTCATCCTGACCGATGATGCGCTTGTGCAGTTCACTCTCCATGCCCATGAGCTTCTTGGACTCGGCCTGGGTGAGCTTGAACACCGGAATGCCGGTGGTCTGGGAAATCACCTCAGCGATGACGTCCTCATCCACCACCATCTTCACATCGGACTCGCCCTCACGCCAAGCGGATTCCTTCTCCTTGCGCTCGGACTCGATCTTCTCCTGCTTGTCACGCAGCTCGGCGGCCTTCTCAAAGTCCTGGTCCTTGATGGCCTGGTCCTTCTCCTCGGCCAGCTTGGCAGCCTTGGCGTCCAATTCCTTGAGCTCCGGCGGAGCGGTGAGCCTGCGGATACGCAGTCGGGCGCCGGCCTCATCGATCAGATCGATGGCCTTGTCGGGCAGGTGGCGGTCCTGGATGTAGCGGCTGGAAAGTTCCGCCGCGGCCTGCAGCGCGCCATCGGTGATCGTCACATGATGGTGGTTCTCGTAACGCTCACGCAAGCCCTTCAGAATCTCAATGGTCTCGGCGATGGTCGGCTCGTGCACCTGGATCGGCTGGAAACGACGTTCCAGCGCGGCATCCTTCTCGATGTACTTGCGGTACTCGTCGGTGGTGGTCGCGCCGATGGTCTGCAGTTCGCCACGGGCCAGCATCGGCTTCAACATATCGGAAGCGCCCAAGGCGCCATCCGCGGAGCCTGCGCCCACGATGGTGTGAATCTCATCGATGAACAGCACGATGTCGCCGCGGGTCTTGATCTCCTTCAAAACCTTCTTCAGGCGTTCCTCGAAATCGCCACGGTAGCGGGAACCAGCAACCATGGAACCGAGGTCCAAGGAGTAGACCTGCTTGCCTTTCAGCGTTTCCGGCACATCACCGGCGTTGATCTTCTGCGCGAGTCCTTCGACCACCGCGGTCTTGCCTACGCCAGGCTCGCCGATCAGCACCGGGTTGTTCTTGGTGCGGCGGCTCAACACCACCATCACACGCTCGATCTCGTTGGATCGTCCGATCACCGGATCGAGCTTCCCAGCGGCAGCCTCAGCCGTAAGGTTGCGGCCGAACTGGTCGAGAATCGCGGAACCGGTCTGATTGCGACGGTCCTGCACGCCACCGGCATTGGCGAGTTCGCCCTTGCCATCGTTCTTGCCGTCGCTGGAATTGCCTCGGATCAGATCGATGGTGGCGCTACGCAGTTCGCCAAGGTTGACATCCATCTTGATCAGCACCTGTGTGCCGACGCCTTCGCCCTCATGAATCAGACCGAGCAGGATATGCTCGGTGCCGATATAGCTGTGCCCCAGCTGCAACGCCTCACGCAGCGACAGCTCCAACACCTGCCTGGCATGCGGGGTGAAGGGAATGTGGCCGTTCGGCGTGGCATTCCCCTTACCGATCATCTCTTCGACCTGTTTGCGGGTGTCATCCAAGGTCACACCCTTTGAGGCCAGCGCCTTGGCTGCGACGCCGTCACCCTCACGAATCAGGCCAAGCAGCAGATGCTCGGTACCGATGTAGTTGTGCTGGAGGGTACGAGCCTCTTCCTGCGCCAGCACGATCACGCGCCGCGCACGGTCGGTAAACCGTTCGAACATGCTTGTCCTTCCACTCTTGTTAGTCCTTCAACACTCTACCGATTCGCGGTGACGTTTATTCCGCCGGCGCGTAAATTGCGCTATGGACGCAAAGGAACGGATATGCTTGACTTATGGCAACAACCAAGGAGGTCACCAAATGAGCGACACCATCCTGCAATCGAATGATGTGATGGATTCCCGCCGAGGCGACATCGTCGTCGGCGTCGACGGGTCCGATGAATCCTTCGCAGCCCTGCGTTGGGCTCTTGGCGAAGCATCGCTGACCGGACAGCAGGTGAATGCGGTCTACGCATGGACCCATTCATGGGATATGGGATCCCAGCCGGAAGATGAGGAGCAATGGGCGCAGATGCGTCATGATATCGCCCGTCGGCTGCGCGAATGGGTGGCCCAGGCCTCGCAAGGCATGACGATTGACGAGAACCGCGTCAAACTCACCTCCGTCAAAGCCACCGGAACGGCAGCGCTTCTGGAAATCGGCAAGGACGCCCAACAGATCGTCGTCGGACGTCGTTCGCTTGGACGCGTGGCACGATGGTTTCTGGGATCGCTTTCCGCTTCTCTTGCAGAGGAGGCGAAGGTGCCCGTCACCGTGGTGCGTATCCTCGATGATGAAGAGGCATCCGTGCAGGACGCCATCGCCAATGCGCTTACGCCGACCGAGGAAACGGTCTCCTACACGATGCCGGGTTCTCCCCTGCCTCGGAACCAGCGTCCGGTGGTTGTAGGCGTTGATGGTTCGGAGACCTCCAAACACGCTTTGCGTTTCGCCATCGATTTCGCGGCCCTGCATCACGCTCCCCTGCAGGTCATGTTCTGCTGGCAGCTGAAAGATTTGGGCGTGGTCAAAGGGTATGAGAACGCCGTCGCTCCCATCTCCGTCGGCCAGGCGCAGGCGGAACGCATGCTTGATGAATTGCTCGATTCGGTTCAGGTTTCATCAGCGAACATTCCCGACGATTTCCAAATCGAATCGCACGCTTTCCATATTCCCGCCTCGAAGGGGCTTATCGCGGCTTCCCGCTACGCACGTCATCTAGTGGTCGGTTCGCGCGGCTTGTCCGGTCTGGACGCGCATTTCCTTGGATCGGTTTCCAAGCAAATCATCAACTTCGCAGACTGCACCGTCACCGTCGTGCACTGACCGCATAAAAAAGAAAACAAGATATGAGAGGGCCACGTACACATTCAGGTACGTGGCCCTCTCATATACGATGACGATTATTCGTCGGATTCGGCTTGGGCCGACGAATCAGCTTCCGTCATTTCGCTTTCCGTTGTTTCAGCCGCCGCCGATTCGGCTTCTGTTGACTCAGCTTCCGCCGATTCGTCTTCCATCGATTTGTTTTCCGTTTGCCCGGTGGTTTCAGCAGTCGGCTCAACTACCGTCTCATCCATCTGTTCAACCGGCTCGACCGACTCGGCGGAATTGACGGAATCGGCGGAATCAACCTGTTCAGCCTGTTCGACTGGCTCGTCCGATTCAGTCGGCTCAGCCGTATCAGCCGATTCGGTATCGTCCGACGTTTCCGGCTTATTCTCGTCGACCACGGTGACGGTGGTCTCTACTTCAGGCGCATCGTCGGAGGCCACATGCTCAAGCACATCCTCTTGGCTGGCGTCGTCGTCGATGGTGTTGGCTTCGATGTCCGCGTCCGAACCTTCCTCATCCTCATTCGGATTATGGTCGTCATCGGACGAAAGCTGTTCGATCAGCTCCACGGAGCCCCGCTCGTCACGCGGCGCCTGGGCGATGATATCGATATGCATGTCGTCGAACGCCGGCTTCGACTGCACCCACAGATGCGACGGCTCCGGCGGATCGATTTCGGAATGCTCTCCGCAGCCATGATCGATGGACACGACCCTGCCGTCATCCGGGCTCCACTTGTTCGCGCACACGCCGAACAGCAGGTTCAACTCACCCTTCAGCGGAATGAAGAATCCGCATGTGGAGCAAGGATTGCCGTCGGCCGTCTTGGTGGATAGCGATTTTGGCCCATGTGGGCCTTCGTACCAACGTTTTGCGGTCTGCGACCGGCCAAGCGGAGTCAACACGTGCCTGCGGGACAGGTCGAATTCCTCGACCGCCTCTTCGACATCCTCTTCGGACGTCACAGGCTGTTCGGAATCCTCCGAAACGTCCGTCTTCTCAGACTCATCCGAAACGTTTCCATCCATCGCCGGTTCCTGTACGGTTTCATCCGCGACTGACGGTTTGTCGTCCGTATCGTCCGATGTCTCGGCATCCTGCGTCTTGCGGAAGCCCTCTTCCATGCGGGGGTCATCGGGATCGGTGCCGATTGAATCAGTCACCGCCAAATCGCCCGGCTCGAGACGGTCCTTCCAAGGAATCCATTTTGGCGGACGCAGGGCCTTGTCGGTCGGGACCAGGGATGATTCGTTGACCGTCCAATGGTCCAGTTCGACATCATGGTATAACGTGACCGACCATTGCCAGCCTTCGTAGCCGCGTACTCGGGATTCGAAGCGGAAATCGGTGACGTTGTCTCCCAGGTCGATGGCTTCCACGAAGTCGCCGACCTGACCGTCCTCGTCGGACACTGTGACAGCGACCGCTTGGGCGATTGCCTTGGGATCCATTGTGGTATCGGACATGAAACTCTATTCCTGTACGTCGAAATTGTCGGCGACCGCGCGCAGAAGCGTGGCGAGCTTCTTGCTTTCAGCCGGTGAAGGATAGCGATGTCGACGAAGCTGATTGCCCGCGGAGTCAAGCAGCTTGATCAGATCCTCCACGATGGCGGCCATATCGTCCGGCTTCGGACGGGTGGCTTTAACCAGCGACGGGGCCGAGGCAACCAGCGTCACTCCCATCGCCTGCGGCCCACGACGACCATCAATGACGGAATACTCGACCTTGGCGCCCTTACGCAGCGTCTTCACGCCCTCGGGAAGGGCGGCAGCGGGCAGGAACACATCATCCGTGCTCTCACCCGTCTGAATGAAACCATAGCCTTTGTTCGCATCAAACCAACGAACACGTCCGCTCGGCATTGTCACCTCACATTTTGCTGATCAGATACCTTCACGCGAATAGGTAAAACCATTCGCCCATTTTCAAACCAAAGATACAGTTTAGCGCAAGAGGTGGGCCGCACCCATCCTTCCGCGCCGATAGCGTCTGCTTTCCCGACGGAAAAGAGCGTTATTTCTTTGATTTGCGATTCTTTTTTTCGTTTTTTCGATTCTCGCTCGCCGTAATCGGCTGCGGCTTGGGTTCGACCGGGGCAATCGGCAGCACCACCGTCAGGGTCAGTCCCGTTCCTTCGCTGCCGGATGCGCAGATGAATCCATGATGCGCCTTGACCACGGATTGCGCGATTGCCATGCCGAGTCCCGTACCGCCCTTCTGACGCGCACGCGACGGGTCGGCGGTGTAGAAACGTTCGAAGATCTTCGACCGTGCCTCCGGCGGCACGCCGGGACCGTGGTCGCTGAATCGCACAATCGCGTAGTTCATACCCACTTGCATGGACTGCCCCACTTCGATGGCTTCGACCAGATGGCGAAGCGACTGCTCATTGGACGGCATACGGGATAGGGATTCGGGACTGATCGACGCGGGGAGCACACCCATGGAGATCTCCACAGGCGAGTCCGCCGGCGTATACCGGTGGATATTGCCCACGATGTTGGTAACCACTTGACGCAGTCTCGAAGCATCACCCTTCAACTCAATCTGGGGCATCTGGCCATTTTGGAAGGCGAATTGGGCGGGATGGTCCATATCGGTACCTGGTTGGAGCACGACCTGTCCGCAGGAAATGCCGCGGTCGGGGTCAAGCGCATGCAGGTCATCGGCTGCGTCGCGCACCACGGAGGTCAGCTTCACCTGCTGCGTGATGTCGATGCCACGTCCTTCGTCCAAACGAGCCAAAGACAGCAGGTCCTCCACCAGAACCGTCATACGCGCGCTGGATGCCTCGATATGTTCGATGGATTCATCAGCCCTCTCCAAAGCCCCAGGCATGTCGCGCTGCATTTTGTACAGCTCGGCGTACCCGTGAATGGCGGCGAGCGGCGTACGCAATTCGTGACTGGCGTCCGAGACGAACCGCTTCATTTTTTCGGTGGTCTCTTCCTGCGCGTGGAAGCTCTCCTCGATGCGTGTCAGCATGGTGTTCAGCGACATGGACAGAGAGCCGACCTCCGTGCTTTCCGGCAGGTCTGGCACACGTTGGCTGAGATCTCCCGCGGCGATTTTCGCGGCGGTTTTTTCAATCCGCTTCAAGGGCGCGAGCGTGCTTTGCACCAGAATGGTGCCGAGTATCGCGCCGATCAGCACCACCGCGATGCCCACCATCGCGCAGAATCGCGTCAATGTGTTGGCCGTGTCGATCTGATCGCTCAGCGACAGGCCGATGAACACGACGCCACTGTCCTTGACTTGCCCGGTCCGTGTCTTCTCGTTCCAAGGCAACGCGACAACACGCCATGGCGACTGCGCAGCCTGCATGATGGAATGATCCGGGGTGCGGCTTGTGGTGATGTGCACCACCGCACGTGTCGTGAATGGCTGTCCAAGAGTGACGCCGTCGATGCTGCCGTCGGCCGGCAGGCTTGGTTCCGAAACCACTCCGTCACGGAGCATGGGCACCGATCCGGCACCCGTGCTTTTGTATTCGCTGTCGCGCACCTCCACGTAATACGTGTTCATGAGGCTGCGCCCGTCATCGCCGGTGTCGCTGCTGAGCGAGTCCATGCTGTTGAAAATCAGCTGGGCTTGGTTGATCAGCTGCGTATCGGTCTTCTGCAGCAGATAATTGCCCACCAACGTACGTATGGAAAAGGAGATGCCGATGGTGCCGATGGTCAGCAGCACGATGATGCAGGTGACCAGTTTCGTGCTCAGCGGAATCGCTTGAATCCTGCGGGTGAAACGGCTCCATACCTTGTTCTGCTTCGGCAGCGACCGGGGAGGCTGCATGGGGGCCGGAATGGCCGAAGGATTGGAGGCGTGGCCCGTGGACGGCGAACTGGGATTCTTGCTCATGGCTGAATCTAGTTCTTGGGAGCGCGAATCATATAGCCAATGCCGCGCTTGGTTTCGATCAGCGGCGTTACCTTGTGCTTGTCGCCGTTCTCATCCTCGATGACGATGCCATCGACCTTCTTGCGAAGATAGGAGATGTACGATTCGACGATGGCCGCGTCCCCGCCCCAATCGTATTGCCACACGTGATCGAGAATCTGCGCCTTGGACAGCACGCGGCCTTCATTGTCCATGAGGTAGCGAAGAAGCTTGTATTCGGTGGGGCTCAGGTCGATTGGCTGTCCGGCTCGGGACACGTCGTGCGAGTCCTCGTTGATTTCGAGATCGCCCACACGGATGATCGGATCGTCCTCCACCTGCTGCTGGGTGCGACGCAGGATGGCGCGGATTCGGGCCACGACCTCTTCGAGGCTGAACGGCTTGGTCACATAGTCGTCGCCTCCCACGGTAAGCCCCATGACCTTGTCTTGGGTGTCATCGCGAGCGGTCAGGTATAGCACCGGCGTGGTGATGCCTTCCTGCCTGATGCGTCGGGTCACCGTGAACCCATCGATGTCCGGAAGCATCACATCAAGCACGATCAGATCCGGCTGCAGCCTTTCGATGACCTCGATGGCTTCGGATCCCGAAGCGGCCGTGTTCACTTCGAAACCGGCGAAATGCAGGGATGCCACCAGCAGCTCTCGGATGGACGGCTCGTCATCGACAACGACAATGGATGCTTCAATAGGCTTGCTCATGGCTTAAGCATCGCTCCCTTCACTGGATGTTTCCTGAACGGATTCTGAATCTTGCGTTGAAGCGGTATCCGGATTGACATAATCCTCGTTTTCCGATTCGGCGCCCCACTCTTTGACCGGTTGGATACGTTCGGCGACCGCACCATGACGGCCGCTATGGCGGCCCTTACGCCGATGCCCGATCACGTCCTTCTTGCGCAGGATATGGAACACCACCAGAATCACCACCAGAAGCAGCAGCGCGCCGGCGAATCCTCCCACGCCAATCCATATGGTCCGCGACGAAGTCGAGGTCTTTTTCTGCACCGAAATCTGATTCATCATGTCGGTCGCGGACTTCGCCCAGTCCGGATCGCTTTCCATCAACGGTTTTTGCGCGGCATCGGACAGCGCGTCGACGGTCGACTTCTTCTTCAGCCATTCCTCCGAGTTCGAAGACACGGCCACCACCAGATTGCCGTCATTCGAGGCAACCGCCAACATCACGGTATTCGGTTTCGGGTTCAACGATTCCAGCAGCGCGCTCACCCATTTATCCGGCTTGCCCTTGGCGTTGAAACTGTCCAGATACACCAAACGGACGGTGACGCCGGTCTCCTTTTTCGTCTGGTTGATGGCGTCCGTGATCTCCGAGACATTCGAACCGAGCAGATTCTGCGTGTCGGTGATGTCGTCCGTGGCTGTAATGCCCAATCCGGCACTGTCATCCGCATGGACCGGCGGAGTTATCCACAGCATCAAACACAAACCCAGCACGCTCGCCAGCAACATGCAAATCGCGATATTCCAACCTTTTGCCGTTCTGCCGCCGTTTCGCGACACGCCGACGGAACCCAAATGCATATGTTCTCCGACCACAGCTCCGTTTTTTTCGTTGCACACGCTCACTGATGACATAGCATCCACTGTACCGTCCGGTTGCGCCAACCGCGATCGCATGGAGAAACACACCAATCATCATTGAAAGGACCGGCACATGCCACAGTATCAAGTCGACAGCGAGCAGATTCAGTCCTCGAGCGCCGCCGTCAACGCCTCCATCCAATCCATCCGACAGGCCGTGCAGGGCATGTACGGCAATCTCAACAATCTGCAGAGCGTTTGGCGCGGCGGGGCTGCGACGCAGTTCACAGCGGTCGCCGAACAGTGGCGTGCCGCGCAGCAGCAGATGGAGCAGTCGCTTGAATCAATCCAGCGCGCATTGATGCAGGCCTCCACGTTGTATTCGGAGACCGAAATGCAGGCGTCGCGTTTGTTCGCGCAGTAGAAAGCGCGCGTAAGGCGCCTTCCAGATAAGCAAAGGCCCGCTCCCCATCGGGAAGCGGGCCTCATATCAGCTATTTGAGCCTATGGAAGCTTCCGGTCTTTCAATCAGTAGCCCATGTCGGCGCCAGCTGCCGGAGCGGCTGCCGGCGGTTCCGGCTTGTTGGCCACCACGGCTTCGGTGGTCAGGAACAGTCCAGCGATGGAAGCTGCGTTCTGCAGAGCGGAACGAGTCACCTTGACCGGGTCGGTGACGCCTGCGGCCAGCAGGTCCTCGTACTCGTTGGTGGCCGCGTTCAGGCCCTGGCCGTCAGGCAGGGAGCGGACCTTGTCGATCACCACGTCGCCGGACAGGCCAGCGTTTTCGGCGATCTGCTTGATCGGGGCTTCGACGGCACGGAACACGATCGCGGCACCGGTGGCCTCGTCGCCTTCGAGCTTGACGTCGTCCTTGGCCTTGGCGGCAGCCTGGATCAGGGCGACACCGCCGCCCGGCAGCAGACCTTCCTCGATAGCGGCCTTGGCGTTGCGCACGGCATCCTCGATGCGGTGCTTGCGTTCCTTGGCCTCAACCTCGGTGGCAGCGCCGACCTTGATGACGGCGACACCGCCGGCCAGCTTGGCCAGGCGCTCCTGCAGCTTCTCGCGATCGTAATCGGAATCGGTGTTGGCGATCTCGCCACGGATCTGAGCGACGCGAGCGGCCACGTCCTCCTTGGAGCCGCCACCGGACACGATGGTGGTCTCATCCTTGGAGACGATGACCTTCTTGGCGGTGCCAAGCACGGACATGTCGACGGAGTCGAGCTTCAGGCCCAGCTCATCGGACACCACCTGGGCACCGGTCAGGATGGCCATATCCTGCAGCATGGCCTTACGGCGATCGCCGAAGCCCGGAGCCTTGACGGCGCAGGACTTGAAGGTGCCGCGGATGTTGTTCAGAATCAAGGTCGGCAGAGCCTCGCCATCAACGTCTTCAGCGATGATCAGCAGCGGCTTGCCGGTCTTCATGACCAGCTCGGCGATGTGCACGACGTCCTGCTGAGAGCTCACCTTGCCGGAGGTCAGCAGGATGTACGGCTCTTCGAGCACTGCGGTCTGATCTTCGGCGTTGGTCACGAAGTACGGAGCGATATAGCCCTTGTCGAAACGCATGCCTTCGGTGAAGTCCAGATCCAGGCCGAAGCGGTTGTTGTCCTCAACGGTCACGACGCCGTCCTGGCCAACCTTGTCAAGAGCTTCGGCGATCTTCTCGCCGACTTCCGGATCGGCGGCGGAAATCGTTGCGGTAGCAGCGATCTGATCCTTGGTCTCAACGTCCTTGGCAGCTGCGATAAGCTCCTTGACGATGGCTTCGGAAGCCTTCTCGATACCACGACGCAAAGCGATCGGGTTGGAGCCGGCGGTGACGTTCTTCAGGCCTTCGTGCACCAGGGACTGGGCGAGCACGGTTGCGGTGGTGGTGCCGTCGCCAGCGACGTCATCGGTCTTCTTGGCGACTTCCTTGACCAGTTCGGCGCCGATGCGCTCGTACGGGTCGTCCAGGTCGATTTCCTTGGCGATGGAGACACCATCGTTGGTGATGGTCGGAGCGCCGTAGGTCTTGTCGAGGACCACGTTGCGGCCCTTCGGACCGAGGGTGACCTTGACGGTATCAGCGAGCTTGTCGAGGCCCGCGAGCATTCCTTGACGAGCTTCGTCGTCGTATGCAATGATCTTTGCCATTGTTCCTCCACATATGGCTACACGGTATTATTCCCACCTTCGAAGCGAAGAACGCACCAGCCGTCAGCTGCCAGTTATCACTCTCGCTCCTCGAGTGCTAATTGGCAGATTAGCACTCTCAGGCCGAGAGTGCCAAACTCCATGTCGCCAGTTGCGCTGTAAGCAAGAAGAATTGTTCGTCTAAATAAGCCATCAACGTTGGAATTCCAAGGAAAACAAAAAAGCCTTGTTCTTGGGGAAAAGAACAAGGCTTTTTTGTTTCGCTCACGGCGTTTTTCAGTCAAGCAACACCACAACGATTGGCGTGACGAGTCCATCGCTTTGCTGCACATTCGAAATTCCCAGCGTCTGTGCGACGTTTTCGGCGGTCGCCTTATCGGTCTCGTTCTGATACCAGACCACGGTCTGCGAAGGAACGTTTCCCGTCGGATTGCTGGCAGAAACACTGGTATACCCGGCTTGGGTCAGCACGTCGGCCTTGCTTTGCGCATAACCGGTGATATTCGTCGCGTTCACGACGCGAACCTCAGTACCCGTGTTCACAGCCTGCTGCGCAGTGGCGTTATCCGTCTGCTCGGCATTCTGGCCGGCATTCTGGTCGGCGTTCTGATCATTTTGCTGCGAGTCGGTCGGCGAATCGGCATTGGATGCGTCTGTCTTATTGCCGGAAGCGGAGTCGGATTGGGACTTGGACTTGCTCTTGCCGCTCTTGCTCTTTTCGGCACTTGAAGTAGTCGAACTCTCCTGCGACGACCACGGCATCTTCAGATTGTTGATCTCACCTGAATAAATGCTCCAGAACAGCAAACCAGCAAGCAGCGCCACAATGATGACAATGACGTACGGCATGGCCCGGGACGCCGCGGAACGCGCGCCACGGTGAACACCCATAGGTCCCGCCGGAGGATTGTCGTACACATCCTTCTCGTAGGAATCGTAGGTCTCCTTGTCCTGCTTAGCCATATTGCAAACCTCGTTTCTCACACACTTATCTGCCAAGTGTACCGACCACCTCAGTCAGAACACAATCGAGCCGCATTCCCACCCCTATTCCGAACGTTCGTGAAACCATCCCGTGAAAACCAAACCACCCCTGTCATCAGGACCGCAACACGTCGTACAGTAAGGTGCATGACACAATCGAACATCAAGCCGTTGAAAGATCTCGTGGAGCCCGGATGGGCGAATGCCCTCGCCGAGGTCGAGCCACAGGTGCACCGCATGGGCGATTTCCTTCGAGGCGAAATCGCAGCCGGACGCCGGTATCTTCCCGCCAGCGCGAACATTCTGCGCGCCTTCACCATCCCATTCGACAGCATCAAGGTGCTTATCGTGGGCCAAGACCCCTACCCAACCCCCGGTCATCCGGTGGGACTGAGCTTCTGCGTGGCGCCCGATGTCCAGCCCATTCCTCGTAGTCTGACCAATATATACAAGGAGCTGACGGATGACCTCGGCGTACCCATGCCCACGAACGGCGATCTGACGCCTTGGACGAATCAAGGCGTTATGCTGCTCAACAGATGCCTGACCGTCGAAGCGGGCAAGCCCGGCAGCCATCAGGACAAGGGGTGGGAGATCGTTACCGACGCGGCGATCAAAGCGCTTAACAACCGCCGCAATCCCGATGGCAGCATCAAACCCTTGGTCGCCATCCTGTGGGGGCGCAAGGCGCAGACGCTGGGACCGCTGCTCACCAACGCATATATTATCGCCTCACCTCATCCGAGTCCTATGTCCGCGCGATACGGATTCTTCGGTTCAAAACCGTTTTCCCGCGCCAACCAAGCGCTCATCGCCGCAGGCGAGAAGCCTGTGGACTGGTCCCTCCCGTCAGCTTGACCCGTTACAGTAGCAACTATGGCTTTATTCCCTCCGAAGAATCCGGTACCGACACCAACCCCCGTTCCAATGCCGGCCGTCACCAAACCGAGCACGTTGCCCCCAGAGGACATCAACCGGGCGAAACAGCTCGGCACGTGCATCCGCGCACGCTTCGCGCAGACCCTAGTTGGACAGGACAACCTGCGTGAATCGCTGATCACCACGCTGGTGGCAGGCGGACATATTCTCATCGAATCCGTACCGGGTCTGGCCAAGACCACGGCCGCGCAGACGCTGGCGACTTCCGTGTCCGGATCGTTCAAGCGAGTGCAATGCACGCCTGATCTGATGCCATCCGATCTGGTGGGCACCCAGGTCTTCGATTTCGCGACGCAGAAGTTCTCCACGCAGATCGGCCCGATCCACGCCAACTTCGTGCTGCTCGACGAAATCAACCGTTCAAACGCAAAAACCCAATCGGCCATGCTTGAAGCCATGGCCGAAGGAGCCACCACCATCGGCGGCCAGTGCATCGCACTGCCGAAACCGTTCATGGTCATCGCTACACAGAATCCAATCGAGGAGGAAGGCACGTTCAACCTTCCTGAGGCGCAAATGGACCGTTTCATGATGAAAGCCGTCATGACGTATCCGACCGCGCAGGAGGAACAGCGCATGCTCACCATGCTCACCCACCGCGGCTCCGACACTTTTGATTCACGAACGCTCACTGGTGACGTCGTGTCCATCAGCGATGTCGAATTCCTGCGCGCCGCGGCCCGTCGCGTGCATGTGTCCGACGCAATCATGAAATACGCGGTCGATATCACTGCCACATCCCGAGGAGCCGGCACCAAGCCGGTGCAGGGATTGTCCACACTAGTGCGTCTCGGAGCCTCGCCACGCGCGTCCATCGCGCTGACTCGCATCGGACAGGCCAACGCGTTGATGCAAGGCCGCGACTATGTGATTCCAGAAGACGTCAAAGCCTTCACACATGAAGTGCTTCGCCACCGCATCCTGCTCACGTTCGAGGCCCTTGCCGACGGCGTCACCAGCGATCAGGTCGTGGACTCGATCGTTCAGGCGGTTCCCGTTCCATGATCGACGCAATTCGTTCCGAAGATCCGATCCGCAGTAAGATCGAAGCCCTCGGAACCACGTTGAGCCTGCCGACTGTTCGCAAGGCGCTCGGTATTCTTGAGGGTGCGCACGCATCAGACAAGCGTTTCGGCGCCGACGATGTCATGGATATCCGCATCTATGAGCCTGGAGACGAGGCAAAACGGATTGATTGGAAGACCAGCGCCCGTGTGGGCCGCCCCATGGTGGTGCAGCGCGAACGCCCATCCACTTCACGCGCCTGGCTTTTGCTCGATGTCGGACAGGAAATGACCGGTACCTGCGTTTCCGGCGAACAGGTTCATCAGGTCGCAGCCAACGCCCTATGCATGTTCGCGGCGCTCAGCCTGCGTCGTGGTGACGAAGTGTCCATAGTATTCGGCGATTCAGGCTCGATCACCCGTGTGCCATTCAATGGCGGACTTACGCAATTCGAACAGACGTTGGACAATGCGCTGCAGCGTGATTGGAACAAACCTCGCAATATCGACGCTTTGCTGGAGTACGCCCGTCGCATTCGCGACAGGGATGCGTTGGTGGTGATCGCCACCGATGAGCACGCACTTAAGGAACGTCACGTGGAGTCCATTTGCAGGATCGCAAGGACCCATCCGATGGTGCTCATCGATGTCGCAACCATTAATCCGTTCGACAATAGCCATGCGCGCGACGTATTCGACGCGGGCAGCGACCGCCGCATTCCGGCATTCCTGCGCACCGGCAAAACGGCGCAGGAGGTTCGCACGCATCGCGAATATCTGTCCGCGTCCATCAGACATGAGCTGAATCGTTGCGGTTCCACAGTGATCCGTGCCGATTCAAGCGAACGTATGTTCCGGGAATTCGTACGAATGGTATCCGCATCCCTATCTCGCTCCACACGCAATCAGCTCAAAGCACCGTCCTCACTCACCTTGGGAGGCAAAGCATGAATCACATCGCCTTGTCTCGCAACGATTTCGACACACTGGACCCGATTCATATCGAAACGGGGCTGGGCATCGTTGTCGCGGTATGCCTCATCCTTGCCGTGGCACTTGTCGTCTTGGTGGTATGGCTGTCGAAACCAACTCTCAAGCCAACGAAGAAAACCAATCGCGGACGTCACGACGCATCGACGGGCACGTCGATATGGCATGAACGCATCAACGATGTGGTGGACCGTCATGCCAACGGCGATCTCGGAAGAGAGGAAGCGTTCGCCCTGCTCGCATCGATCGCCAGAGATTTCGTCTCCACGGCCATCGGCAGCGACGTACGCAATCAGACGCTCACCGATATTGAAGCGACACCTCGCACGACCGGCAACCAGCATGGGCTCACCCTGCTCAGGCAGACCATCGAGGCATTGTATCCGCCGGAATTCGCGGATGCCGAACGCAATCACACGGCCAGAGAGGCCACGGTTGAACAGGCTGGAGAGTGGGTTGCCAATCTTGTGGAAAGGTGGCGATGAATGGAATTGTCATGGCACTGGCCGTGGGTAGGCCTTGCAGGCCTGATTGCGTCATTGGCCGTCATCGCCATCATGGTATTGGCGTCCGCAAAACGCAGGCATAACGACTCAGGATCCGTGCGGACGTTCAGTTTGGATGACGATCTCAACACCGAAACCGCATCGAGATTATTTCGGCAGTGGCGCACCATGTCACGTGCCGCCGTCGTTCTGTTGGTGATGGCACTGGTGCTGGCGATAGCGCTGGTGGCACGCCCCAGCACCGTGGATGAGGGAGAGGAGCGTGCAAGCAGCCGCGATATCGTGCTGTGCTTGGACGTATCTGGTTCGACGTTGCCATACGACCGCGAAGTGATCGATACCTACCGCACATTGGTGGACAATTTCAAGGGCGAGCGCATCGGATTGAGCATTTTCAATTCCACGTCACGTACCGTGTTTCCGTTGACCGACGATTACGAATTGGTGTCCGAACAGCTCGACAAGACCAGCACGATACTGAAAGGCGTCGAATCGCAGGATGATATCGACAAGATGAAAGACAGCGATTACCAAGCGATTTCCGACTGGCTGGAAGGTACGCAGAATCGTAAAGAGGCCACTTCCCTGATCGGCGACGGCGTGGTGAGTTGCGCAGCCATGCTGCCAGGTTTCGCCTACGGCAGTTCCAACGCCGAGACCGCATCCCGTCAACGTGCCGCTTCCATTGTGCTCGCCACCGACAATGTCGTTTCCGGAGATCCGACATACACGCTTCAGGAGGCTCTTGACCTGACCAAACAGGCGGAAATCACCGTGGACGGACTGTTCTCCGGACCGCAGCAAAGCGAATCGGAACAGATGACCAAACAGTTCGAATCCGAAATCGAATCGCATGGCGGCGTGTTTCTCACGCAATCGAACGGCGCTTCCGTGGCTGAGCTGGTCAAGCAAATCGAATCGCGGCGCAACCATGACAGCGCGGCAAGCAGCAAGGCCGCAATATCGGACGCACCGGGATGGTGGACGCTGGCATTGGCAGTGGCGATAGTGATTTGGCTGCTCTTGGCTTGGAGGTTGAGGCGATGACCAATCTGACGCTCTCCCCTGCTTTGGGATGGCCTTTAGGCACGGCGATCTGCGTGATCATGCTGGTTTGCGCAGTCGCGCAGATTGTGCTTCATATCCGTAGACGCAGCCAAAGCGATGAAACCGTCTGGGCTTGCGCAAGACGATCGATGATTTGTGCGCTGGTGGCCATCATGGCATTGACGCCAAGCATCGTCTCGTCCACGAACAGCCGTGCGATTAACACCACCGATGTGGTGGTGGCGGTAGATGTGACCGGTTCCATGGCGGTCGCGGACGCGCAGTATGGTTCCGACGAACAGCTCAGCCGCTTGGATGTTGCCAAGCAGGCGGTGAAGGATATTGCCGCCATGTATCCGAATTCCAGTTTCGCGGCATTGCGATTCGGCGCTTCGGGAACGTTGGATGTTCCGTTGACGCCTGATTCGAAGGCGATCGATAATTGGGCGGACACGCTTGCACCGGAATCGACTTCCATTTCGGCCGGTTCGACCTTGGATGTGCCGATTGACCAGTTGTTGCTCACATGCAAGTCGATTCACGATCAGCATCCCGATGATGCGATCGTGCTGTACCTGATTTCGGATGGCGAGCAGACCTCGTCGAAAACACGCCGAACGTTCTCATCGTTGCGACGCTACCTTTCCGATGCGTTCACCGTCGCCGTGGGCAGCGAGCAGGGAGGCAATATCCCCGTGACCGGCGATGGCGTGGAGGAAGGCGACACGCAATGGGTCACCGATCCGGAAACCGGCGAGCCTGGCGTGTCCCGTATGAATGCCGACGAAATGAACGCTATCGCCGACGAGCTCAGTGGAACCGCCATCCAGCTCAATGCCACGACGACCATGAGTGGCGGGGATTCCAAAGAGGCATCCAGCAAATGGCGTGTCACACAGACATCCAAGCAACGCACAAGAACCGTCGCCATGGTCTGGCCGTTCGCCATTGCCGTAGCGCTGCTGCTGACGTTCGAGGCCGGGGCATGGATCACGCAATCAAGGAGGCTGCTGTGAGCACAACCGTTACAGCGCGTGCATCGCTGCCCGTTCGCATCGCCATCGCCGTCATCGCAGCCATATCGGTTATTGTGGGCGTGCTTGGCATAGTGAATCTCGCATCCGTCAGCAACTACAACCAGGCCACGGACAGTCTGAATGCGAATATCAAAGCCAGCCAACAGCAAAACGCCGATTTCGACAAATTGCAGACCCAACAGCAGCAGACCGACGCGCAATTCCGTGAAGCTGGCGCGGCCGGCATGTTGCTGCTGCCAAACGTACGCACATCCATCGAGCATAATGCCGAAGTTTCGGCAAAACTGACCGAATCCATACGCAAGAAAATCGGAGAGATGCAGCATGCCGACGGCACCGAGGCCGACACAGCCATCGAA
>OJOV01001283.1_pt1 | contig 21285 bp, 19 predicted proteins | sample 1598281 | NCBI WGS metagenome assembly OJOV01 (sample SAMN03922469, study PRJEB24848) | human gut metagenome | isolation source: stool sample | host: Homo sapiens | place: Germany | collected 2010-11
ACCTCGCCCTCCTTCTCCGCTGCCGCCATACGCTCCTTGGCGGCGTTGCCGGCGGACATGGCCGTGGCCAGACGAATCTCCTCATCCGCCGTCAGCAGCGGCACCTTGCCGATCTCCTTCAAATACATCCGCACGGGGTCGTCGATGTTGAAGCTGTCCACCAGCGTGTTGGGGTCCACCAGCTCCTCTTCCTCGATCTCGGCAATCTCCTCCAGAGGCGGCTCCCCGTCATCGGGCAGGTCCGTCAGGAACTCATCGCTGCCCACCTCGATGCCCAGATCCGCCAGCGAATCGTAGATGCGGTCCATCTGGTCGCCGTCCAGATCCATGGTATCCACCACGTCCGACAGCTCGCCGGGATCCAGCTTCCCGGTCTTGCAGCCCTTGGCCAGCAGATCCTTCAATTTCTCGTTTGCGGTGATGAGGGTCGCCGCCGGAAGGGCGGCAATGGTCTTATCGTCCAGCTTCTTGCGGGATTTGGAGTCCTCTTCCTCCCGCTTGGCGGCATCCTCCGCCAAAAGCTGGTCGGCCATGGCCTCCAGATCCTGCTGCTCCAGCTGCTGATTCAACTTCTCACTCATGCTTGCTTTCCTCCGTAACCCTTTTTTTCTTTATACTTCTCCTGAGCCGCCAGAAGGGGATCGCCCTGTGCGTTCCGCTTCTGCGCCTCCTCCCGGATGATGCGTATATAATCCGCCAGCGCCCGCTGGGCCGAGGCCGTGGCCTCCGGCTTCTGCAATACGCCGGTGAGATGACTCATTTCCTCGCCGGACAGCTCTCCGCTGAGTCCGGCCACACTGAGGGGCCGTCCCTCCTGCCGCAGCTGCCACAGGCGGTCAAACACCCGGCCCAGCAGCGGCGAGGAAAACTCCTCCTGCCTCAGGGGCGCCTCCTCCGGAAAGACGCTCTCGTCCTTCAGCAGCAGGCGCAGCACCCCTTCCTCCGCCATGGCGCTCCGCACGTTCGTGTAGCGGATACCTCGCTCCTGGGGCTGTACCGACACGGCGGGATTCAGCTCCCGGCGCCGGAGGGCCTTGCGCTCCTTGCCCAGCTTTCGCCGCAGGGTACGCTCCACCTCCAGACGCATGGCCTCAGGCGTCAGGCCCGCCGCCTGAGCGGCACGGGTGGTGTATACCTCCCGCTCCACAGCGTTCTCCAGCTTGGCCAGCTCCTCGCTGACCTCCTGTGCATAGGCGATGCGCTGGGTGTCATCCGTCAGGTCGTACTTCCCGGCGATCTGATCCAGTCGGAACTCCACGCCATTTTCGCTGCCGGTCAAAAGACGCTCGAAGGCCGCCGGCCCTTGAAGCTTGATGAAGTCGTCGGCATCCTGCTTGATGTACTCCCCGTCCACCAGCCGCCGGGGCAGCTGCAGGACCTTCACGGAAAACTCGGAGTTGTTCAGCAGCTCCAGCGCCCGGCGGGTGGCCTGCTGTCCGGCGTTGTCGTTGTCGTAGCACAGCACCAGCTCCTTGGTGTAGCGGCTCAGCAGCCGCAGCTGCTCCTGGGTCAGCGCCGTACCCATGGAGGCCACGGCGTTGTCAAAGCCCGCCTGATGCAGCGTCACCACGTCCAGATTGCCCTCACAGAGGATGATATTGGACCGCTTGGACTTCTTAGCCAGATTCATGCCGTACAGAATACGGCGCTTGCTGTATGTAAGTGTTTCCGGGGTGTTCATATACTTGGGCTCGGACTTGTCCAGCACACGGCTGCCGAAGCCCACCACGTCGCCCCGCACATCGATCACCGGCAACATCAGCCGGTTACGGAACTTATCATACAGTCGCCCGTTCTTCCCGTTCACCGCCAGACCGGCGGAGATCAGCTCCTGCTTGGTGTAGCCCTTGTGGGTCATGGCCGTCAGCAGAGCATCCCAGCTGTCCGGGGCCGCCCCCATACCGAACCGCACGGCAATGCCACGGCGGATGCGGCGCTTGTCCAGATATGCCTGCACCGCCGCCCCCTCCTGAGACTGGAGCACACTGTAATAGTACCGGGCGGCATCCCGGTTCAGCGCCAGCATCCGGCTGCGGAGCTTTTCCGTTCCGTCGCTGCTCTCCTCCGGTACCGGGAGGTTGGCCCGCTTGGCCAGAAATCGGATGGCATCCGGATAGGTCAGTCCCTCCATCTCCATGACGAAGTTCACGACGCCGCCGCCCTTCTTGCAGCCGAAGCAGTGGTAAAACTGCTTGTCCGGCAGCACATGGAAGGAGGGAGTCTTTTCGTTGTGGAAGGGGCAGCAGCCCCAGTAGCTGCCGCCCTTGGGCGTCAGCGAGACGTAGCTGCCCACGATATCCACAATGTCGCTACGGGCCAGCAGTTCGTCCAGAAAATTCTGGGGAAACGGCATTCGACCTCCCCCTCTCTGCTGAATTTTCCCCCGGCACGGTGCGCCGGAGGGTCGTGCGTTCTCCGGCCCAGACCGTCGGAAAAACGACTTCTAATTTCTTATACCCATTCGGGTGGTGATTTCCTCTTTTTCTGCGGAAATTTTTGAAAAAATCTCACTACGCAGCAGCACGGCGGAGGCGGACGCCGCAGCGTCCGCCTCCGTTTCTGTTCAAAATCACTTACTCGTACCACACATTCATATCCACGCTGGCGGCCCGTCCATCCCATGTGGTGATGCCCGGCACCCGACCGTTGTCGGTGTACTGCCACATATCGTGGCTGCGGGGATAGCCGGTGGAATCGGCATAGCTGGCCATCCAGATGTAGTTATCCCCCTCCAGCTGGCCTATGTGCATCCGATCCAGCAGGTAGTAGTAGCTGGCATAGATGCCTGCCTTGTACCCGGCACCTCGTACCGTGTCGCAGAAGGCCCGTGCCACGCTGGTGCGCTGCGTCACGGACAAGTTGTTGGCCCGTCCGCCGGAGCCGTCATCCGGATCCCAAACATCCTCCAGATCGATAAAGATGGGCATATCCACCTGATAGCCCTGCACGTACTGCACGCACATACTGGCCTCCTCAATGGCCTCCTTCTCATTGACGGCCTGACTGAAGAAGTAAACACCCACCTGCAAGCCTGCCGCACGGGCGCCCTCGATGTTCTTGCGGAAGGAGCTATCCAGCACCAGACGTCCGGTGCCGTAGCCTCGGAAGCCCAGCCGCAGGATCACATAGGACACGCCGGAGGCCCTCACCTTCTGCCAGTCCACATTGGCCTGCCACTCGGACACATCGATGCCGATGCGGCCCATCAGCGCTCCGCCGGGGGTGAACCGGTAGGCGGTGCCGTCAATGACCTGCGTGCCGGTGACACGCTCACCGGCGGCGTTATAATAGTACTTCACACCGTCCTCCGTCTGCCAGCCCCGCTTCACCGGTGTGGGCTCCGGCGTCGGCTCCGGGTCCGGATCGGGGGTGGGCTTCGGGTCTGGGGTGGGTTCCGGCTCCGGGGTGGGTTCCGGCTCCGGATCCGGGGTGTCGATGGAGGGCGGCAGCTCCTCGCTGGAGCCGCTGCCGGCATCGTCCGGCTTCTTGTCGCCGTACTGTCCGTCCTCGGTGCGGGAGTCCACCTCGTCGGAGGAGACCACCTGATCCGACACGTCGATGACCTCTCGCTTCATGGGTTCCACCGTCACCACGGTGTCCTCCGGCATCAGAAAGCCCGCCAGCGTCCGCAGGTGGGCCGTATAGTCCCCCTCCGGCATGGCCTCCGTGGTGATGACGCCGTCCAGATCCCAGTCCTTACAGACCGTTTTCTGCCCGTCGCCGTCTATCAGCTCCACCACGAACAGCGCTCCCCGCACTGGCTCCTCCGTGTCCGCTGCCAGGACCCGCAGCACCAGCTGCTCCTCCTGAGTCTGGCTCTCCAGATGCACCGGCACCAGCGCCGTGTCCGTACCGAAGCTCACCGGCTTGGCCTGTCCCCGGCTCTCCGCCGCAGCCACATACTGCGGAGCCTCCGCCAGTTGCCACAGGCCCAGCGCCGTGGCGGCCACCAGCACCGCCATCACGCCGCACAATATCCGTACATACTTTCCCATGGGTGCTCCTCCCTATCTGACCACCGCATATCCACCGGGACACCGACAAAATGCCGACCATGCCCCATTTTTCTTATGATAACATCATCATATCCCATTTATTGCATTATGTCAACGGGGAAGTTCACCGTCTGTGGAAAAAATCAGCGCCGGAAGGGTACATGGTGTTCCCGTCCGGCGCACAATTTCGTTGTCAAAGCTCCACCACCAGCGGCACATGGCCGGTGTGGGGCAGGAATTTCTCCAGCACGTCCTCTGTCCGCAGCCGCAGGGAGCTGGTATTGCGGCAGGGATGGCAGCCGAACCACCGGCTTTCCGCCACCGCCCGATCCAGCACCAGCGTCACCCGATGCTCCGTGTCGTTCAGCAGTCCCAGCACCGACGCCGAGCCCGGCTGCACACCCAGCAGCTGCTCCAGATCCTCCGCCGTGGCAAAGCTCAGCCGGGAGGAGCCGATCTGCTTGGACAGGTCCTTGGTCACAAAGGGCTTGTCCCCCGGCATGGCCAGCAGGTAAAAAGCCGACCGGTTCCGGGGCGTCAGCAGCAGATTCTTGCAGATGTCCGCCCCCAGCGCCTGAGAGATGACGGCGCAGTCCGCCATGTCCTCCGCCGGATCGTGATCCACCCGGTCAAAGGGGATGCCCAGTTCCTCCAGCGCCGCATAGGTGCGGTCCTCCACCGGCGTCCGGCTCTCTGCCGGGGCGCCGTGATACACAAGCGATACGTTCATGCTCTCACGCTCTTTCCAGCAGCTTTTCCCCGGCCCGGAAAATGTCTCCGGCCCCCACCGTCAGGATCAGATCGCCGGGCTGGGCCAAAGAGGCCAGCGTATCCGTCACCTTCTCCAGACTGGAGCAGTAGATGGCGCCGGGGATCTCCCGTGCCAGATCCTGCGAGGAGATGCCGATGTCGTTCTGCTCCCGTGCGGCGTAAATTTCCGCCAGCACCGTCACATCCGGCAGCTTCAGCTCCTCCACGAACTGGGAAAACAGCGCCTTGGTGCGAGAGTAGGTGTGGGGCTGGAAGGCACAGATGACCCGCTGATAGCCCATGGTGCGGGCGGTGGTCAGCAGAGCATGGAGCTCACCGGGATGGTGGGCGTAGTCGTCGTAGACCTCCGCCCCGTGATATGTCCCCTTGTGCTCCATGCGGCGGCCTGCGCCGTGGAAGGTCTCCAGCCCACGGGATACCGCCTCGCCGGGCAGACCCAGCACATACGCTGCCGACGCCGCTGCCAGCGTGTTGAGGATGTTGTGCTTACCGGGGATCTTCAGCTCCACATGGGCATAGACCTCCCCGTGGATCACCACGTCAAACACCGGGCAGCCGTCGAAGAAGGACACGTTGTCCGCCACGCAGTCCGCCGTCCGATCCTGTACGGCGAAGGTGAACACCGGGTGCTGCAGTCCCTTCACAGAGTCCCGTGCGCCGGCGTCGTCGGCATTGGAGATGATGTAGCCCCGCTGGGGTACCAGATCGGCAAAGGCATGGAAGGAGTGCTCGATATCCGCCAGATCCTTGAAAAAGTCCAGATGATCCTCCTCCACGTTAAGGATCACCGCCACCGTGGGGAAGAAGTTCAGGAAGGAGTTGCAGTACTCGCAGGACTCCAGAATGATGGTGTCCCCCTGCCCCACCCGATAGCCGGAGTGCAGCAGCGGCAGCGTACCGCCGATCATCACCGTGGGGTCGGCCCCGGCCTCCATGAAGATGTGGGTTGCCATGGAGGTGGTGGTGGTCTTGCCGTGGGTACCGGAAAAGCACACGGCATTTGCGTATTTCTGCATGATGGCGCCCCAGGCCTGCGCCCGCTCATATACGGGGATGCCCCGTGCGATGGCCCCGGAGATCTCCGGATTCTCGTCGTGGATGGCGGCGGTGCGGATCACCAGATCGCAGTCCTTTAGATTCTCCGCCGAGTGGCCGATGGCCACGTCGATGCCCAGTGAGCGCAGGTGCCGTACGGTATCGCTCTCGGACATATCCGAGCCCTGCACCGTCAGTCCCATGCCCCGCAGCACCTCCGCCAGCGGACACATGGACACGCCGCCGATGCCCGCCAGATGGACCCGGACACCGGGCTTGAGATACGTATGGATATCCACAGTGGGATGGATCATATTCAGATTCCTCCTTCATTTCCCGCCGAAAACCTGCTTTTCGGCAAGCGCTTGCGGAGCTGTATGCTGCGCCCCGTCATTATAATACGCCGCTGCGGCGGATGCAAGCCCCTTACTCCCTCCGGCGCAGCAGGCTCTTCCAGTCCAGCTCCATCACCAGCAGGCTCACCATCATCAGCGCCGCCCCGATGTAGCCCCGCAGCTGCAAAACCTCATGGGCAAAGAAATACGCCACGATGGCAGAGAACACCGGCTCCAGCGTGAAGATCAGCCCCACATGGCTGGCGGAGGTGTACTGCTGCTGCACCGTCTGGATGACGAAGCCCACGCCGGAGCAGAACACCCCCAGAAACAGGGCCGCTCCCCACACGGCAGGGGTCTGTGGCAGGCAGGGCTTCTCCAGCAGGAAGGCCAGTCCCAGCATCACGAAGCCCACCACCCCCAGCTGCAAAATGCCCAGCTGCAGGGCGTTGACCTGCGGATCGTGGACCGCCCGGTCCGTCAGCACCAGATCCCCGGCGTAGGCTACGGCGCATAGCAGGCAGATGATATCTCCCAGCGCCGGGCGCAGCGCCCCGTTGAGGGTCATGAGCCCCATGCCCACGGTACACAGCACCAGCGCCACCGCCAGCCGCCGATCCGGCCGCTTCCGCAGAAACAGCCACTCCAGCAGCGGCGTCACCACCACCGGCAGAGCGCAGATAAAGCCTGCGTTGGAGAGAGAGGTATACAGCACACCATAGGTGCAGCCGATGTACGTCAGCACCAGGCACAGCCCGATGGGGATGCTGGCAAGCAGCGTCCGCCGGGAGATGCCCCGCAGCTTCCGGAAGAAGATGGCCCCCAGCACGAAAAACGCCGTCAAAAAACGAAAGGCGTTCAGGGTCAGCGGCGGCAGCTCCGTCAGGCACAGGTCCAGCAGGTAGTAGGACACTCCCCAGAATCCGGTGGCCAGTACCAGCAACAGATCCGCTTTACGCTGCCTGCTCATATCTCATCCCTCCCGTACAGCATATCGCTTACGGGACATTATATCACACCTTTTCCCCAGTGAAAAGCACTATTTCCATAGCCGCAGCCACCCGCTGTCATGGAGCTGCTTGACAAACAGCAGCGCCATGGGACACAGCACCATCCCAGCCACGCCGAAGGCGCAGAAGCCCACATACATGGCCGCCAGCGCCGCCAGCGGCGGCAGGTCCACCTGCGCCGCCATGATCTTAGGCTCCAGCACGCTCCGCACCAGCGAGATGACGCCGTACAGGGCCAGCAGCCCCAGCCCCTTGGGGACGTTCCCTGTCAGCAGGCACAGCGCCCCCCACGGCACCAGCACCGTCCCCGTGCCGAACACCGGCAGGGCGTCGATGACGGCGATCAGTGCCGCCAGCAACAGGGCATATCCCTGCCGCAGCAGGAGAAATCCCGTCAGCAGTTCACAGAAGGTGACCCCCAGCAGGATGCACTGGGCCTTGCACCACTTTCCCAAGGTGGCCAGCAGGTCCGCCTTGACGCCCCTGGCCTGCCGCAGCCTGTCCTCCGGCAGCTGCCGCCGGAGGAACGCCCGGATACGGGGATAGCTTCCGGCGGTGAACAGCACCGCCAGCAGCGTGGTAGCGCAGAACAGCACCGCCTGCGGCAGCGCCGCCGCTGCCGCCGTCACCGCCCGCAGGCACCGCTGGCCCATGCTCTCCAGCAGCTCCGCCAGCTGAGCCGACAGCCCATCCAGCAGAGCCTCCAGCCAGCTCCGCAGTCCCTCCGGGCAGGCAGCGCACAGCTGCTGCGCCCTGCCCCGTACCAGCTCCGTCCACCGGGGCAGAGCCTCCAGATACCCCGGCAGCCGACCCGACAGCTCACAGACCTGCCGCAGCAGCACCATGGCCAGCAGCACCAGTCCCGCCGCCACCGTTCCCAGCACCACCAAGCTCAGCACCGTGGCCGTAAAGCCTCGCCGCAGGTGCAGCCTTCTCCGGCACAGTACCACCGCCGGCTCCAGCAGCGCCGCCAGCGCCAGTGCAATGAGGAACGGCAGCAGCCACACCAGCACATACCGCACCATCAGCCATATAAGCGCCAGCCAGACCGCCCCGTAGGCGCACCGGATGAGAAACGTCAGCTTTGGATCCCGCAAAACCGTCCCCTCTTTCTTATAAAAACAGTTGTATTTTCTCCAAATACATGGTATGATGCAGAGGAGAGAAATCCCGCCCGTCCCCGGACCGGCAAAAGGAGTGTAAGATCATGGCAAATGAAAAGTTTTACATCGTAGCGGCGGACGCCCTGCCGGAGGTATTCCTGCGGGTGGCGGAGGCCCGGCGGATGCTTCAGGTAGGCGAGGCCGACACCGTGGGCGAGGCCGCCTGCAAGGCCGGCATCAGCCGCAGCGCCTTCTATAAATATAAGGATGCGGTGCAGCCCTTCCAGAACATGAAGGCCGGGCGCATCATCACCTTCTATACTCTCTTGAAGGATACGCCGGGTGTACTGTCCAACATACTGTCTATTTTTGCCAATTCCGGGGCAAATATACTGACCATCAACCAGACCATTCCCACCAACGGCTGCGCCGGTGTCACCGTCACCGCCGAGACCAGCGAGATGCACGAGTCGCTGGAGGAGATGATGACCGAGATCACCGCCGCCGAGGGCGTGCTGAAGTTTGAAATTCTGGCCGCCTGACCCCTTCCATATCAAAGAACCGTCCCCTGTGCTGTCTTTGCACAGGGGACGGTTTTTTGCAGCGGATGGATCACTGCCGCTGCTTCGTCTCTCTACCGTAGGCCCGACGGCTTTTCATCAGCAGAGCAGCCTGAAGGTAGGGACGGTACCCCTGCTCCGCACCCTCTGCAGGCCCGGCGGTTATGCGGCTCATTGAAAAAACTCCTTCGCAGCTAAATGCGACTTGATGGCTCGATATAGCACAGCTTTCGGGAAATTTCAACAGCCCCGCCGCCACAAAAGAGGGAGAGGCAGCGCCTCTCCCTCTCAAGCCCCGCCCCATGCAGACCGCAGGAGGCGGATACTCTGTTTTCCTTATCCTATGTGCCCCTCATGCCCGCTTCTTCTTGCGCTGCAGCTGCAGCCGGTCAGCGATCATGGCGATGAACTCCGAATTGGTTGGCTTGCCCTTGGCGGAATTCACCGTGTATCCAAAGTACTTTTGCAGGGTTTCCAGGTCGCCCCGATCCCATGCTACCTCAATGGCGTGGCGAATGGCCCGCTCCACCCGGCTGGGAGTGGTGGAAAAGCGCCGTGCCACCTCCGGGTACAGTACCTTGGTGACGGCGTTGATGACGTCCATGTCGTCCACCGCCAGCAAAATGGCCTCCCGCAGATACTGATAGCCCTTGATATGGGCCGGTACGCCGATCTCATGAATGATGGCCGTTACCATCCCCTCTAAAGCCGGGGAGTGGTAGGGCTCCTCTTGTTCCGGATGTACCGCCTGCCGCATCAGCTCCAGCAGAGACTCCTCGTTGACGGGCTTGGGCAAGAAGAAATACACGCCCAGTTCCACCGCCCGGCTCACGGCCTGCTGGCTGCAAAATGCGGATATGACGATCACCTTCCTTTCTCCCGGCTCCTCTGCCAGCTGGCGCAGGATGCCGAAGCCATCCAGCCCCGGCAGTACCACGTCCATCAGGATCAGTTCCGGTTTTGTGCGGCGCACCAGCTCCATGACCATCGGCCCGTCGCCGGTGGACGCCGCCACCTCAAATTCGCCGGTTTCCTCCAGCAGCTGCCTCAGCAAAATGCGAAACTCCTCATTCGCATCCGCCAGCAGCACTCTCGTCCTTTTTTCCATCGCATCCAATCCTTTTCCACAGTTTGCTCCGCCGCCCCCAAATGTTCTCCAGCCATTCCCATTTGTCGTGCAGCTTGTGTATAATTTATCATATTTATCTGATAGTTTCAAGATTATTGTGTCGAAAAATCCTCTTAAAAACGCATCTCATATCAAAAACCCGTTAAAGCCGATGAAAAATACAACAAAAATATCGCCCGTCGTGCTTTCAATGCCGGGCGATATTGTAACTCACGCTTTATTCAATTTTCGACGGTCTGTCAGATATCTCCCCTTACAGGAACCGATCCAGCTCCGCCTCCACGTTCTTCCGGTGCTTCACCTGCGGCGCACGGTGCAGCTGCCCGTGGGACATGACCAGCTCTACATGGCGCAGCGCCCGCAGGTCGGCCAGTGGATCCGCCGCCGTAACGATGAGGTCCGCCGCCTTTCCCGGTTCCAGCGTGCCGGTCTCCTGACCGATACCCGCCAGCTGGGCGCTGCGGCCGGTGGCAGTGTACAGAGCGAAGGCGTTGGACACCCCCACATACTTGTGGAAGTAGTACAGCTCCCGCCAGAAGTCGTACTGGGTGATCCACGGGCAGCCCACGTCGTTGCCCAGCACCACCGGGATATCCTGCTCCAGCGCCGCCTTAGCACAGTCGATGATGCCCTCGAACACCACGTTGCCGTTGTACTGCTCCACCTCCGAGGCGTTGGAGACGGACCGGTCAAACAGCGCATAGGGCAGGGCGGGGGAGATGGTGGTACACAAAAACGCCCCCCGCTCCCGGAACAGCCGCAGGATGTCCGCATCGGGCTTGGCGCCGTGCTCAATGGAATCCACGCCGTTCTCCAGTGCCACCCGCACGCCCTCCGGCGACTCCACATGGGCCGCCACGGTGTAGCCCATCTCATGAGCCTTTTCACATACCGCCTTGACCATCTCCGGCGGCATCTTCAGCTCGCCCGGCACGCCCTTCTCCTTGGCGTCCAGCACACCGCCGGTGATCATCAGCTTCACCAGATCCACGCCCTGCTGCCGTCCCTTCTCTAACCGGGCCAGTGCCTCGTCGATGGTATGGGCCGCCACTGCCACAGACCCGGCCATGTGGCCGCCGGGGACGGAGATGCCCTCGTTGGCCGCCAGAATACGGGGACCCACCCTCCGTCCGGCCCGGATATCATCCCGCAGCCGGGTGTCGAAGTCCGCCAGACCGCCCACCGTACGGATGGTGGTGACACCGGAGAACAGCTCCTCTTTGGCAAAGCCCGCCACCATGCCGTAGGCCACCTTCCGGGTCAGGCCCGTGGAGAGGATGGTCTTTACCAGCTTCTCGTTGTCCCGCTGCTTCTTCTGGGGCTTGCCGCTGCCCGCCAGATGGACGTGCATATTGATGAGTCCCGGCATCAGATAGCCGCCCTTCAGGTCCACCACCTCATAGCCCGTCAGATCCGTCCCCTCCGGTACGATGTCCGTAATGCGGTCGCCGTCGGTCCGCAGCACCAGTCCCTCACGGGGCTGCATCTCCCGTGTACCGTCCAGCAGCTTGCCACCACAAAATGCGTATTTCATCGCTCTCCCCGTCCTTTTCTCTTTCTATCGAGTGTTTTCTGTCCGCTACGCCTTAGCTTCTATGGATCCTTTACGGTACAATATAAGCCCCACCGCCCCGCCTGTCAATCGTTTTGCAGAGAAAATCCCGGTAAACCCGGCGCAGGAGGCCCGGAGCCGATGCTCCGGGCCTCCTGCCTCACAGGGCGCTTATCCCGCCGTGGTCAGCATATTCTCCAGGAAGATACCGTATCCCTCCGCCGGGTTTGCCACCAGCACATGAGTCACGGCTCCCACCAACCGTCCGTCCTGCAAAATGGGGCTGCCGCTCATCCCCTGCACGATGCCTCCAGTGGTCTCCAGCAGCTCCGGGTCCGTCACCCGCAGCAGCAGATCCCGGCCGTCCCGGCTCCGGGGGTTCACCCGCAGAATCTCCACCTCATAGGCACGGGTATCGCTGCCGGAAATGGTGCATAATATAGACGCCTCCCCGGCGTGTACCTCCTCCGGCTCTGCCACCGATACCGCCTCGCCGGAGATAAAACCCGCATCCTCCACCGTGCCAAAGATGCCCTCGTTGCTGTTGACCGTCACCGTGCCTACATCCCGCTGCACGGTAAAGTCCCCCTTCAGCTCGCCGGGGTCGCCCCGCTGGCCCTTCTTCACCGCCTTCACCATAGTCTCCATAATAGAGCCGCTGGCCAGCGGCATCAGCTCCGCCGTGTCCACATCCGTGATACCGTGGCCCAGAGCGCCGTAACTGCCGGTGGCGGGGTCATAGTAGGTCAGCGTGCCGACACCCGCCATGCTGTCCCGGATCCACGCACCCAACCGGATGCCGCCGTCCTCGCAAACCACTGGACTGGCCGTGACCTCCAGCGTTTTCCCGTCCCGCTGCACCGTCAGCTCCGCCGCCGTTTCGCCGTTTTCCGCCAGCATGGCCTGTAAATGCTCTGTGGAGCGGATCTTCTCACCATTGAAGGTCAGCAGGATATCTCCTTCTTTCAGGCCGCACTCCTTGGCCGGGGAGCGAGTCTCCTCCGTTCCCTGCACCGGCGACACGGATACCACCAGTACACCGTCGGCAAAGAGCTTGATGCCCACGGCCTTGCCCACGGGGATCAACTGCCGCTCCTCATCGGCCCACGTCCGCTGCCATCCCAGCGACAGGGCCAGCACCATCGCCAGCAGTACGGCAGCGCCCCGCCGCACGCCTTGCCTTGCTTGCGTTTCATGCATCGGATCACCTCTTATTTTTTGTTTTCGTCGCCGGCGACACCATTACTTTGCGCCGCAGCCGCCGGTTTCATCGGCGTTAAATTCCGCCAGACATGGCAATCGTCCCGCACGACTGTCACGCCGCCGCTTTTGCGCCGCAGGAAAAATTTTCCGCAGTGAAGCGCCAGCTTTTAGGACACCTCCCCCCGTTTTTCTCCGTTGCAGCCCCGCCCGCTCCTATGTTATAGTAGAGGGGAAAGGACGTGAAGCCATGAAAGGAACCACCCGCCTGCTGGCCCTGTGCGGCGTACTGACCGCCTTGGGCGTGGTGCTGCTGTGTCTGGGGGGTATCGTCCCCTTTGCCCTGTATATCTGCCCTATTCTGGCCTCCATCGCCCTGCTGCCGGTGCGCTCCCGCCCACGGTACGCATGGTGCTGCTATGGGGCCATCGCCCTGCTGGGTCTGCTGCTGTGCCCGGATAAGGAGGTATCGCTGCTGTTCTGCTTCACCGGCTACTATCCGCTGCTGAAGCCCCGACTGGACGCCCTCCGCAGCCGCCTTCTCTCCCTGACGCTGAAGCTGCTGTGGGCCGCCGCCTCCATGGCGGCGCTGTACGCCCTGATCCTCTATGTGTTCTGCCTGCCCGCCGTGGTAGAGGAGTTCGCAGCCACCGGCCGCTGGCTGCTGGCCGCCACCATCGCCATGGGCGTCGCCCTGTTCTTCGTCTATGATGTGCTGCTGGGCCGTCTCATGGCCCGCTGGCCCGCCAAGGTCTGAGGGGCAGCGCCGTCTCTTGTAACCTTTTCGCCCGCCGCCGGGCCTCTTTTTCACAGAATATGGGAGTCAACGGTCGTTTCCGCCGTAGGCTCCCCTTTGCTTTTCCCGACACTTCCCCAGCGATATGTCCCATTTCCGTCACAGTGCCTTGTGCATCCTGCCCAAAATTTCCGTGCGTTTTTTACCATTCTGAAAATTTTGTTATCAATTTGTAATTTTTGTGTAGCTTTTTTGATAGAGTTGTGGTATGATATCTCTCGTAGTTTTCCAAAACCAACGCAGAAAGGATGGCAAAAGCATATGTCCAGAAAATTTGCCTGTCTCTATCTGGCCGTTGCGCTGCTGGTGTCCAGCATCTGGATCGCCAGCGCCGATGAACGTGATACCGTACAACAGGAGGTGCAGTACAGCGCCGCTGTGGAGGCGCTGGATGCCGCCGGGCTCACCAGCCGCTCCAGCAATGTCCTGCCCAGCGGCGAGGGTCTGGCTCTGGCGCTGGAGCTGGGCCTGCCGGAGGAGGAGACCATCTCCCTCTCCCAGCTGCCCACCGAGGCCCTCAAGACCAGTCAGGCCCAGGAGGACGCCGCCCGCCGCAAGCAGGCGGACACCGCCGCAGCCGCCGCTGACGCCGCCGCCAAGGAGGCCGCCCGTCAGAGCCTGCTAAGCGAGTACGACGGCGTGCAGCTCACCGAGGCTGTTCGGCTTCGCAGTGCTGCCGACAACGACACCGCCACCTCCCTCACCATCGACAGCGGCAAGGTGGCCCGCCTCAACGACTATCAGGACGGCTGGTATCAGGTCACCTTCGGCCAGTCCACCGGCTACATCCCCGCCGAGTATGCCCAGCCGGTCCACTATGCCGACTATGAGGGTACCTCCGCCACCAACACCGTGCGGGAGGAGCTCATCGCCTACGCCTACACCTATTTGGGAACGCCCTATGTCTACGGCGGCTCCAGCTATTCCGGTACCGACTGCTCCGGCTTCACCATGGCTGTGTTCGCCAAGTTCGGCTACTCCCTGTCCCACGGGGCCAGCGACCAGTATTACACCGCCACATCTGTCTCCTCCGAGGAGCGGCAGGCCGGTGATCTGGTGTTTTTCGATACCTTCGGCGGCATCAGCCACGTGGGCATCTATTTGGGCGGCGGTCAGTTCATTCACGCCAGCTCCTCCGGCGGTGTGAAGGTCAACTCCCTTTACGAAAGCTACTACGCTGCCTGCTATCTGGGGGCCGGACGCATCCTCCCCTGAAGCGTCACATAGAGACATCCTAAGAGAGCCGCCTGCGGGCGGCTCTCTTACTTTTTCTTTCGCCCTCTGTATATTCGTATTTTTATTCATTTTCGCTGCATTTCTTTTGTGTAATTTGCTTCTTTCTTCCGCAATATTCAGTCCAGAAATGAGCGGTTTGCATGATTCTCTCATTTTTGTTGTAATTTTATTCATTTTGTGCTTGACTTTTATTCATCTCCGTTGTATCATAACCACATCCTCCGGAACGCCCGGAGCCTTCCATCCACAAGGCCGCCTGCACAGGCGGCACAACGAATACAAAGTGAGGTATGAGAGATGAAAAAAGTATTGGCCCTTCTGATGGCCGCCGCCATGATCCTGTCTCTGGCCGCCTGCGGCAACAAGAACCCCGACAGCAACGATGATAGCAACGACAAGAAAACCACCCTGATCCTGGGGACCAGTGCCGACTACGCCCCCTTCGAATTCATGTATCCCGATGACAAGGGTGAACTGACCTACGCCGGCATCGACGTGTCCGTGGCTCAGTACATTGCCGACGACATGGGTCTTTCCCTTCAGGTGGAGAACATGGCCTTCGAGTACCTGCTGACCTCTCTGGGCAAGGGCGACTTCGACATGGTGCTGGCCGCCATGGAGGCCACCCCCGACCGTCTGGAGAACGCCGATTTCTCCGACCCCTACTATAACGATATCCCCCCGGCCATTCTGGTGAAGGCTGACAAGGCTGACCAGTTCAAGACGCTGGCCGATTTCGCCGGCAAGTCCGTGGGCGCACAGGCTGCCACCACCAAACTGGATATCATCGCCGACTCCATGCCCGGTGCCAACGCTGTCTCCCTCCAGTCTGTGCTGGATCTCATCAATGACCTGACCTACGATAAGGTGGATGCCATCGTGGTGGACGGCGGCGTGGCCCAGCAATATGCCGAATCCAACCCCGATCTGGTCATCGCCGGTGCCTCCAGCGAGCTGGGTGAGGCCTCCGCCTACTGCGTGGCCGTGGCCAAGGGTGATCCCAAGGGGCTGCTGCCCGGCATCAACGCCGCTATCGCCAAGCTTAACAGTGAGAATAAGCTTCAGAGCTTCATCGATGCCGCCAACGAGCTGGCCACCAAGGCCGTGGACCCCAACTGATCCGAAACTGCACCCTCCCCGCTGCGCCCAGTGCCCCGCACTGGGCGCAGCGCCGGGTATTCTTCCATCTGAAAGGAGATGACGCCCATGTGGTGGAGCGACCTGTTCACCAACATGAATCCCACCGATTTCTTCAACTTTTCCTTCCTGCCCAAATACGGCACCGCCTTCGTCCGTGGCATCGAGTACACCCTGCTGCTGGCCGTGGTGTCCGTGCTGCTGGCCATTCTCCCGGCATTGGGGCTGGCCCTTATGCGCCTGAGCCGGAAAAAGCCGGTGCGCTGGCTCTCCGGGGCCTACATCGCCGTGTTCCGCTCCACCCCCATGCTGGTGCAGCTGTCCATTATCTACTACGGCCTGTTCTACGCCATCTCCCTGCCCCGGCTGACCCTCTTCGGTTTCGTGGATATCAGCCGCTTCATCCCCGGCGTGGTGGCGCTGGCCCTGAATAGTTCTGCCTATGTGGCGGAAATTTTCCGTGCCGGTATTCTGGCCGTGGATAAGGGACAGGCGGAGGCCGCCCGTTCTCTGGGCCTCTCCAAATGGCAGAGTATGCGTCTGGTGGTGCTGCCGCAGGCGGTGAAGAATGTCCTGCCTGCGCTGGCCAACGAGATGGTCACCATGGTGAAGGAGTCCTCCATCTGCTCCGTGCTGGGCATGGCGGAGATGATGTTCGCCGCCAAGACCATCGCCGGCTCCACCGGCATCTCGCTGGCCCCCTACACGCTGGCGGCACTGGTATATTTCTGCATCAACTACCCGGCCTCCAAGGGCATTGAGGCCATTGAAAGGAGGATGCGCCGTGGCGACAAGCAATAATGCGCTCATCTCCGTCCGGCAGCTGACCAAGGAGTTTCGTCGTGGCGTGGTGGCTCTGGATCACTGTGATTTGGAAGTCTACCGGGGCGAGGTGGTGGCCATCATCGGCCCCTCCGGCTCCGGCAAATCTACCCTCCTACGCTCCCTGAACCTGCTGGAGCAGCCTACCTCCGGCGTCATCTACTTCGACGGTGCGGATCTGGCGGACAAATCCGTGAACATCGACCTTCACCGTCAGAAAATGGGTATGGTGTTCCAGCACTTCAATCTCTTTCCCCATAAGACCGTGCTGCAAAACATCACCATGGCCCCGGTGGCCCTGAAAAAGAAAACGCCGCAGGAGGCCCGGCAGCAGGCCATGACCCTCTTGGAGCGCATCGGTCTGGCGGATAAGGCCGATGAATACCCCAATATGCTCTCCGGCGGACAGAAGCAGCGCATCGCCATCGTCCGCTCCTTGGCCATGGAGCCGGAGGTGCTGCTGTTCGACGAACCCACCTCTGCGCTGGACCCGGAGATGGTGGGTGAGGTGCTGGACCTCATGCGCTCGCTGGCCGCCGACGGCATGACCATGGTGGTGGTGACCCACGAGATGGGCTTCGCCCGTGAGGTGGCCAGCCGGGTGGTGTTCATGGCCGACGGCCGAATTTTGGAGGAGGGCGCCCCCGCCGACCTCTTTGACCATCCCCAGGATCCCCGCCTGAAGGATTTTCTCAGCAAGGTGCTGTGACGTGCAAACGCCCGCTGCTCTGGTTTGCCAGAGCAGCGGGCGTTTGTCTGGTTCGCCCCCTTTTGCGGAAATTCACTTGTATTCCATTGCCTTTTTATATCCGACAGACGGCTTTCTTTTTTGTCTCCCACGGGTAACCTTCTGCCGGTAGTGGCTATTACGATTTATGTCTCCGACAGCCCACTTTTCCCAGTAGCCGAAAAAGTGGGCAAAAGAGCCGCCAGAAACCAATGGTTTCTGGACTTCCTTTACACGCAAGAGCCTCGTTTGTTATCAGCCGTAAAGGGAATCGACTTAGCAACAGACCCGCTGCCGCTCCCGCTCTGGCGAAGAGGCGTGTGGGTCTACCGCCGAGAGCGGATTCCACGGTAGAACAGCAAACTCCCTCAATTTTTCAAAGCAGCGGCAGCGATAGTAGAAATACGTCAATTCCCTGCTTCGGCAAGTTTTAGGATGAAACTCTTGTACACCAAAAGAGGAAGTCTTGAAACCTTAGGTTTCAAGTGGCGTTCTTTCGTGCCTTTCTTTCGCTATTGAAAGAAAGGCACCCGTCGGAGACACAAAAGAAGAACGCCACCCGCCAAAGGCAGAACGCCCCCCAACACGTCAAAAGGCCCGTTTCCCTCACGGGAAACGGGCCTTGCAGCACTTTCTATTCAGCTCTTGGTATGGATCTCCTCCCGGCACTTGGGACAGGTAATGACGATGCGTCCCTTCCCACGGGGGACCCGGCATACCGTCCGGCACTTGGGGCAGGCAATGTACTTGTGCTCCCGATCCCGCATCCGGGTCCGGGTCAGGCCGAAGGCATTCTTCACCGGCCAGCACACCTTGCTCATGAACCACGCATTCTCCGCCCGGCGCTTGGCCAGATTCCGGGAGAACATCCGCCACAGCGCCCACAGCACCATGGCCGTAGACAGGGTGGACAGGATCAGATACGGCACCTGATACCCCTTGATGAACAGACACACCACGTCGATGACAATGGCCGTCCAGATGGTGGCCAGTCCCAGCCGATCTCCGCCGTTGCGGCCGTACATGAACCGGGCCATAGCGTTGCCGACCCGTTGGAAGAAACTCATACGCTTGCCTCTTTCCTCTGAAGAGATAACGTCCTCAGAAATTGACGATGCTATTTTAGCCGAAAAGTGAGGAAAGGTAAAGCCCTCTTGTGCAGAATTTACAGATTGGTCATGATTGCCCCGCCTTTCTTCCGCATTTCTCCGGGACAATCCGTTTTCTGCGTTGCAATCAATGACGGAAATTGATATAATGATAGAATATGAGCTATGCACAACGGGGGCCGGCAGAACGCTCCGCCGACCCCCTATCTGAAAAGCGGCAGCCGGACGCTGTGGGTGCGGCTGCGGCGGGGGCGTCCCTCCCGCCCGGCCCTGCGCCGCTTATGGTATCCTATGCCGCAGCGGAGCCAGCGGTTCCGCAGAAAGGACAGTCATCATGATCAAGATCGCCCCCTCCATTCTCTCCGCCGACTTCGCCCATCTGGGCCGTGACATCCAGCGCATCTCCGATGCCGACTATGTCCACGTGGACGTCATGGACGGCCTGTTCGTCCCCAATATCTCCATCGGCATCCCGGTGGTAAAGTGCATCCGCCCGGTGACGGATCTGCCGCTGGACGTCCACCTGATGATCGACCGTCCCGTGCGGTATGTGGAGCAGTTCTGCGATGCAGGCGGTGACCTCATCACCTGCCATGTGGAGGCGGACACGGAGGAGAATATTCACTCCGCTATCGCCAAAATTCACGCCAAGGGCAAGAAGGCCGGTGTGGTGGTAAAGCCCAAGACCCCCGCCTCCGCCGTGCTGCCCTTTATCAATGAGGTGGAGCTGATCCTGGTCATGACCGTGGAGCCGGGCTTCGGCGGCCAGAGGTTCATGGCCGACATGATGCCCAAGGTGCAGGAGATCCGCCGCTACATCGACGCCATGAATCCCACCTGCGAGCTGGAGGTAGACGGCGGCGTAGACCCCGCCACCTGCAAGCTCTGCATCGCCAGCGGCGCCAACGTGCTGGTGGCCGGCTCCTCCGTCTATAAGGCAGAGGACATCCCCGCCCGCATCCGGGAGCTGCGTGGCTGATCCTCTGTATTTACGCAATATCTTCACTGAAAAGGACATTATATTATGGAATATTTCCCTGCGCCCCTTGAAAAACTGGTGGAGCAGTTCGCCCGTCTGCCGGGCATCGGCTCCAAGTCCGCCCAGCGTCTGGCCTTCCATGTGCTGAATCTGCCCATGGAGCAGGCGCAGGAATTTGCCAACGCCATCGTGGAGGCCAAGCAGAAGGTGACCCTCTGTCCCATCTGCCGCAACCTCACCGCCGGCGGCCCCTGCCCCATCTGTGCCAACCCCAAGCGGGACGAAAGTCTGCTGTGCGTGGTGGCGGATCCACGGGATGTCATCGCCATGGAGCGGGCCAGAGAGTTCCATGGCCGCTACCACGTCCTCCATGGCGTTCTGTCCCCCATGAACCATGTGGGTCCCGACGACCTCCAGATCAAGCCGCTGGTGGACCGGGTGGCGCAGGGCGGCATCCGGGAGGTCATCATGGCCACCAACCCCGACACCGAGGGCGAGACCACGGCCCTGTATCTGGCCCGGCTGCTGAAGCCCTTCGGCGTGAAGGTCACCCGTCTGGCCTACGGCATCCCTGTGGGCGGACATCTGGAGTTTGCCGACGACGCCACTCTCACCCGTGCGCTGGAAGGGCGGCAGGAGCTATGAAACGACTGCTCTGCCTTCTGCTGGCCCTATGCATGGTGCTGTCCCTCACCGCCTGCGGCGGAGAGCAGCCGGAGTCTGTCCAGCTTTTCGCCATGGACACGGTGATGGACCTCACCGCCTACGGTGAAAACGCAGCAGCCGCCCTGACGGACGCCAGCCGGGAGATCAACCGTCTGGAGCGACTCCTGTCCCGCACCATCGACACCAGCGAGATTTCTCAGATCAACGCCGGCGGCGCCGTCACCGTCTCCGAGGAAACAGCCTCCCTGCTGGCTCAGGCCCAGACCTATACCGCCGCCACCGACGGTGCCTTCGATATCACCATCGCCCCGCTGGTCTCCCTATGGGGCATCACCACCGACAGCCCCTACGTCCCCACCCAGCAGGAGATCGATGCCCTGCTGCCGCTGGTGGGGGCGGAGCATCTGCACCTGTCAGGGGACACCGCCACACTGGACGACGGCTGCGCCATCGATCTGGGCGGCATCGCCAAGGGCTACACCTCCGACTGCGTAGAGGCAGTCTTCCGGGAAAACAAAATTGAAAGCGGAAAAATCTCTCTCGGCGGCAATGTGTTTGTGCTGGGCGGAAAGCCGGACGGGGCCGACTGGCGTGTCGGTATCCGCGACCCGCAGGACGAAAACGCGCTGGCGGCAGTCCTAACGCTGCGGGACGCCTACGCCATCACCTCCGGCGGCTATGAGCGCTACTTCACGGAAAATGGGAACACATACCACCACATCATTGACCCCTCCACCGGCTATCCGGCAGACAGCGGCCTGCTGTCGGTCACGGTGGTGGCGGAGGCCAACGGCCCGGACTTCTCCGGTCCCGGAAACGGGACCATGTGCGATGCCTTTTCCACCGCCCTGTTTGTCATGGGCGAGGAGCGGGCGCTGGAATTCTGGCAGACCGGCGGCTATGACTTTGACTTGGTTCTGGTCACGGCGGATGGCCGGGTCATCATAACGGACGGACTTTCCGACCGATTTGAAGTGGTAAAGGACAGCGGTTATACCTATGAGACAGTCTCCTGAGCTGAAACCGAATATCTGGGACGGGCTTGTCGTGCTGGTCATCCTTGCACTGGCAATGTTCGCGGCGCTGGCGGTCTGGCGCGGCACAGACAGCGGCAGTGCCCCCC
>OJOV01001325.1_pt1 | contig 20684 bp, 20 predicted proteins | sample 1598281 | NCBI WGS metagenome assembly OJOV01 (sample SAMN03922469, study PRJEB24848) | human gut metagenome | isolation source: stool sample | host: Homo sapiens | place: Germany | collected 2010-11
AACAGGCGCTGGATCTTAGATCAGACATATTAAAAGAAGAAGAGCGGGAAAACCGCATGGAAAAAAGAGCATTATTTTACCGGCGTCTGAGAGAGTTTTTTTCTCTCGTACGCCGGCAGCTGAAAGAGCTATATGATATTTTGTATAGCAGATAAGAGTCATTTTATCAGTATTCACCCGTTTGCGGGTCATTAAGCTTATGGTCTATTTCTTCATATAAGAATTCAGTCCTTTTTCAATAGAGCGCAGTGAATCTGTATCAGATAATAAGGCATCCAGATTGCTGCGTTCTGCTTCTGTCAATTCTTCCCGCAAAATAGAAATATGCTTCGGGGCATTTATAGCCAGGCTGACAGATCCATTGTCGCAGTCAAGTACAGTGATGCGTATGTCATTCCCGATCAGGATACTGTCATTTTTTTTACGTTTCAGTATCAGCATGGCTATTTATCTCCTTTTTTAGTGTCCTGTTCCTTTATCTCTTTACCAAGAAGAGAACGTAAGGTATGGCGGTAATCATAGTCAGCGTTGGATAAGATCACCTGGATTCCTTTGCGGGTATCCGGATTAATGGCAAGAGGACATTTCAGGTTGACGGTTCCATCCAGATAATCCTTCTTTACAGTGCATATGACATAATAGGATAATTCATCACTGGAATTTACTTCCAGAAAGGATAATTCTTCCGGTAGAAGAACCGGTGAATAAGAAGGAAAGAGTGCTGCTGCATCGATGAGAAAAAAGGCTACATAAGGTTCGTCTACAGACTGCAATATCAGCAGGGAACTGTCATCTTCCTCCATAGAGAGGGGAAGATAGTCATGGTACTGGGAAAAACCAAATAAACCATCTGGAAATACAACCAGCTCGTCTTTCGTATAATCTATCTCGCCGTAATATTTTGTATCAATCTTCATGCTTGTATAAGCCTCCGGGGGTCAGTTTTTATATGGTAACATTAAGAGCAGGGGAATCCGGCTCTTTTTTTGGTGGAACATAATTGGGGGTGCCGGTATACACAAACTCTACTTTTGGATAAGAGGTTATGATGGTCATTTCCAGGGCTGGTACGTATTCCAGATTGCCAGATGCCACACGAAATTCAAATTCACCTCTCTGAAGGGTATACAGCCCATTATTGTCAGGGCTGCCAGAAAATGGATCACAAAAGCTGTTTCCTGATCCAGAGACGTTTGCTGTGCCATGTACTCTTTGGACAGTATCCCGGAGATCAAAAGCTTGTCTGATATCCTGGATACAGGTCATGCTTTCCGGAGAACTGATCCCGTAATTTTGAGCCTGACGTACTTTCAGGCGGTATTGGGAAATCGCCTGATGCTGTCTTGCTGCCAGCTGGTCCTTTGAAACCAGACTGGCATTTTGACGGAAACGGACAGATTCAAAAGGTTTAAAATTTGCTTCAATCACAGGTTTCATACATTTTCACCTTCTTCTGACCTGAAAATAGAAAATTATTTTTTGCTTGTTTTTTGTAAACAATGTACCGGTATCATTTTATAAAATCAAAAAGAGATGACTGCATCAGGTTTGACCCCATTTTTAAAGCAGCAGAATAGGAGTACTGGTAAGAGAACATTTCTGTAATGGCCTCATAAGGATCAGCTCCGAGAATGTCTTTGTATTCCTCTGTCAGGTTGTCGCTTAAAGTATCAAGACGGGTTTTTGTAGTTTCTACCAGGGAATATTTATTGCCAAGGTCGCTGTAAATGGTGCTGATGGTATGCTCTGTATTAGCTGCATCTTTAAGTACACTGCCCATAGTATCTGTAAATTGATCAACGGTCGTAGTATCATTGATATAATTATCACAGGCCATAACCGAACGGCTCAGAAGTGCCACAGGAGTTGTTTCCAGGGCAGCTTTGACCGCATCCTTTGCATCCGCATCAGACATGGCATTTAAGGAATCTGAAGTAAGCCCCGTAAGCATATTCAGTCCTCCGGTATAGGTATCTAAAAGAGACTGGCGGTTGGAAATATCGCCATAACCGATATCTACCCGGCCTTGTTCTCTCATAGCTGTCACAAGGTTGTTCAGGTCATCATCGCTTAAATGATAACTGTAAGTATTGTTATTTTTGTCATAAGCCATGGTCATATTGACCGTCTTTGTGGTACCGTCTGAATACTTATGGGTATAAGTAAGGGTTTTTCCATCTCCGCTTAAAGAAAACGGAGCTGTTGTAATATCATTTCCTCCATAAACATAGAAATCCTGATACTGGCTGTTCAGATTGCTGACCATGCTCTGCACATCCTGAAGAAGAGCATCTCTTTTTGTCTGGACAGAAGTTTTTGAGCTGTTATGGGAGGAATCCAGCACATACTGCATGGAAGTCTTACTGTTGCTTAAAGTTTTCTGGATATCCCTTGCGCCCTGCTCCTGTTGGTACAGACGGTTTTTAATATCACCTAAAATAGAACTTTTACTCTTTGCATCCTGATATAAATGATCCATTTTCTTTCCCTGATAATAAGCAAGAGGATTATCAGCAGCTGTTTCATAAGCAGCGCCGGTAGAAACCTTGTTCATGCTTTTGTTCAGATTGCTTTGAAGATCATTTAAAGAAGAAGTATACCTGCGGTAAACAGATGAACGTACAACTCTCATAATTTATTAATCCTCCTTATATTTATGCACCAGTATTACTGATCAGGGTATTCAACACTTCATCAAGGGCAGTCATCAGACGGGAAGCAGCATTATAGGCTGAAACGTAGGCCATCATATTGGTTGCTTCTTCATCCAGGCTGACACCGGAAAGAGAGTCTCTGGAGTCCTGGATACTGTTTAAAACAGTTGTGCCCGTCTTTAATGCAGTCTGGTTGGAGCTGGAATCAGATGCCAGCTGGGTGGAAAGGTTATTCATATAATCAGCAAATGTTTTCCCGTTCAATTTCTTGGTATCCTTCATAGCTGCGATCATATCAAGGATTGTATCTGTGCGGTTGGTGCCGTCTGTAGAAATATGGATCGTTCCACTGGTCCAGCCTTTGCTGATACCGATATTTCCGGCTGTTATACCAGTTGTTGAGTCATCGGTGGAATTAGATAAAAGATTCTGATCCTTGGGGTTTTTGCCATCATTGTTGATGTCATTCATGGATTTTGCGAAAGTGGAAGCTAACTGATCCAGTTTTCCTGAGTAATACTGGTATCCACGGACATCATCCACAGCAGTAGATCCCTTTATCACATTGCCGGTACCTGTTTTCTGGAGCATATCCAGGCTTGCCTGAAGAGAGCCGCCTTCAAAATGGATCCCTTTTAACTCTGCGTATACATCATTGGTAGCTGCCGGTCCATTCCCTTGATAGCTGGGGGCTTTTTCAAACTTGATGGAAATGTTTGCAGGATCAGAAACAGAAGCAGCTGTCTGGTGATCGCCTTTTAACATACTTAACTGACCGTAGTTTTTTGTGAGACCGTCAGCACCAAGGTCAGATCCGTTTACCAGGATCAGCTTCTGGCTCTTTCCCTGGGCATCAATATAATTCATGCTCACTTCCAGGTCATCAGGCCAATCCTTCTTGCCGATCACAGCACCATTTGCATCATAGTCATAGGCGTTATTCCCGGAATGGGCATCATCCTTGTAATATCTGGTTTCAACAGGAATATAACCGGAAAGCTCATCCAGAAGAAGATTTCGTTCATCCTGGAGTTCCAGGGAAGGATGACCGGCAACCTGGTTCCGTTTGATCTGCACGTTCAGGTCGCCGATCTGGCGGAGGATGTCATTGATCTTCTGCACATCGCCCTGTTCACTGCTGCCTTCCCCTGTGAGCCTTTGAAATTCATTCTGTTCGGCCTGTGTGATCTGTCTGGATGCCTGGTTAAAAAGATTACATACAGACTGCATTTTAGTTCGCAGCTCACTTTCATAGATGGGATCGGATACCTTTGCAGGATCCTGCATGCTTGTAAGGGTAGACTGGATATCATCAAATGCCTGGCGGATGCCGGAAATGGTTGTTTCGTCCAGTACCTTTGACAGGGAATTAAGGGCAGTCTGTAAACGATTGGTATAGCTGCAGTCAGCAGACTGGCTGCGGTATTGGATATCCAGATAAGGATCTCTGATCTGTGAGACCCGGTCCATACTTACCCCAAAGCCCACTGCAGTTTCATTCCCATTAGAATAATGGGAAACAGGATTCGTATAATTAAGGCTGGATGCCTCTAACTGCTGCCTGGTATATCCGGCAGTATTCATATTTGACAAATTCTGTCCTGTAATATCCAGACGTTTCTGGTTGGCCTGGAGAGCGGACAGAGCGGTATTAAAACCGGAAAAAGTTGCTCTTACCATAAAGTATTATTACCTCCGAAATATAAATATCCTGCAGTCCCCACAGTTTTATCAGACATATTTGTCATAAACATGAGGATCACTCTGCTTCGCACCGGCAAGGCGCTGTTCTAACTGCTTCATGCGGATCCGGATCAGACGGTCTGTGCCACCTTTTACTTTTTTCAGCTTTTCAGCCTGGATGGATAACCGTTCCAAGATCGGAGAGAGAAGTGCCACAGCCTCCTCGCTGTCCTCCTGCATCAAAATCTGGCGGAAAGTAAGCCCCTCAAGACCCGACCTGCGAAGAAGATCACTTCGTTTTTTATCTAGTCCGCGCAGCTGCAGTAAAAGCATGTTTTCATCATTTAAAAGAGATTCCAGCTGGTCAGGATGATCAGCTGAAACAACGGTTAGTTTATCAGCCTCAACCCGGCATAGCTGTTCTAATACAGTACACAGCTGTTCTAATACCGGGATCAGGCTTTCAGGCGCCCTCATAGATTATACATGGCCCTTGCAATGGCCATGGGATCCGGTTCGTAGGTTCCTTCCTCAACCTGTTTTTTCAGTTGGGCAGCCTTTTCAACGGAAACGCCTTTCTCGCGGCAGACATCTTCTGTAATGCTGTGGGCCAGAGAGCGTGCGAAAAGTGTTTCATCAGCCGAAATACCTTCGGTGTATTCAAAACTGGCTCGGTCAAGATCAGCCGGTTTTGCAGAAATATTATCAGACAAAGCAATATTGCTTTGTCTCATTGATACATGTTCCATGTGTATTTGCTCCTGGATAAAATTTTGAATTTTCATACAATTACTCCTCACCTTAAAATAAAACGGCAGGACCACAAAAGTATCCTGTGATTTTCACATGCTTACTTAATCTATATCTATGTAAATTATCGCCTTTTTTCTTGAAAATATAAGAAAAATAATAATTATAAAAAACGGGAAAACGCCGATTAAATATACATATGGAAGCATGCAGGTAATTCGGTATCAGAGGGGTCAAAATCTTTTGACCCCAACATCATAATATATAGAATCAAAAAGAAAAGGGATAAAACATGTCTAATATATTACAGGTAACAGATCCTTCTACATATATAGATAATAGAAATGTCCATACAGGCCAGGAGCAGCAAAGCGCCCTGAACAGTTCCCAGATCCAGAATCCTTCTGACCCATCTCGTGTAGTGCGGGCAGATGGACAGAAAAGCGGTACCGCTGGTGACCAGGAAAATGAAAGTGGCTTCAGCGTCCGCAATTATAATGGAAATTATACTGACTTTCTTCAGAAGCTGGGGCAGGAAAATGAAATAAAGGATTCCCTGGGCCGGATCCTGTTCCGGGATGGAGCCTTTATCGCTAAAGGTGATGAAGGTCTGGGTAAAATGGTGCAGCAGCTGCTGGATTCTGCCAGTTTTGAAGATTCTGGCCAGCTGCTGGATTTTTTAAAAATGCAGGGACAGACTAAATTTTCCGGTACTTTCTTTGAAAACCTGAGAACTCTTTTGCAGCAGGAAGGAAACAGAGGCCTGCAGGAAACAGCCCTCAAATTCCTTCAGGTATTCAACAATTATTCCAGCGGTGAGCATCTTTTAGAACAGATGCAGGAACTGACAGATGAAATAAAAGGAATGCTTTACACCTCTGCAAGACAGGAATATGCATCGATTCTGGATCAGCTGGACTGGAAGGCAGAAAATGGGGAAACGAAAGAAAATGCCCAGGTTCTGTTTCAGAAGCTGATCCCCTTTCTTTCAAAATATATTTCCCGTACCCATGATTATGGCAGTGTAAGAAGCAGCGTGATCCAGCTGATCCTTTATGGGGCACGTTATGAAAACGGAAGCAGTGTCCTTCTCAGGAGCCTTTTTGAACAAATGGCAGCTAATAGGGATTTTAAACGTTTTTTTGAAACAGAGCCTGAAGAACTGTATGCTGTACTTACCGGTTCAAAAGGAAAAAAAGGAAATATTTATGGAGATATTTTTGGCTCACTTGTGGAAAGAGGGGCCAAAGGAGAAGCCGGGCTGGAACATGTACAGGATTTTTATCAGCTGATGCGAGGGATGCTGGTAAACGAAAGCGTATATATGTCTGTGAATCATTTTGTCCTTCCTTTTCAATATCAGGGAAAAGAGGCAGTATCTGAATTTTGGATCGATCCGGACGCGGAGAAAAAAGAAGAAGAAAAAGATGGAGGCAGGAAAATACGCCTTCTGGTGGACTTTGAGATCAGGGGATTGGGAGATTTCCAGCTTCTGGCAGATCTCCAGGATCATAAAATATCCATGGAGCTGGGAGTTCCTAAAAATCTTTCTGCCGGAGCCGGAGAGATACAGGCAAAGCTTCAGGAAATATGTGCCAGAAACGGGATGCGCGTGAAAATGATGCAGGTGCAGGAACGGAAAGCTCATTACCGTCTGCTGGATGTTTTTCCAAAGATAAGAAAAAAGGAGAATGGTATTAATGTCAGCGTTTGAGCGGTTATTAGAGCAAAAGGCAGTTGCGCTTCAATATTCGCCGGAAAAGGACACTGCCCCGGTAATCGTTGCTTCCGGAATGGGATATATGGCAGAAAAGATCACGGAAGCAGCCAGAAAGTCAGGAGTTCCTGTTTATGAGGATGATTCCCTTGCAACTCTTTTAAGCAGATTACAGCTGGGAGCGGCTGTGCCGGAAGAATTATATCAGGCGATCATAGAGATCTATATTTACTTTTTAGGATATGTGCCATCACCGGAGGAAAAAGAAAATGAAGAAAAAGTCGAAAATACCTGACAGAAGATCCAGACACGGACGGGAAATGCTTCTGCTCCTTCTTTCGGGAGTCTTGCTGTTCCAATGGGGAAAGATAGATGCTTTTGCAGCAGCAAAAGAGATTAAAACAGTAAATATCCGTGTTACATCCAAGCTGGAAGTAGGCAGCAAGCTTCCGGATATAAAACTGGAAACGACCACGGTTTCAGATGGAGAAGTGGCAGTAGATACAAGTGGAGGTAAATACAGCGTTTCCGAGGCCGAATGGACGGATAAAAGCTCCAATGAACTGAAAGCTGCTGAAGAGCCTCAGATGAAAGTCACCCTGGAACCGGAAGATGTCAGTGAAGATTATTTTGTTTCCAGCTATAAAAAAGCGGATGTAAAGATCAGTGGGGGCACATTTGTGTCTGCCAGACGAGATGGAGATGAACTGGTAGTTACCCTGCGGGTAAAAGGGATCAAAGGAGACTATGCTGCCCCGGAAGATGCCTGGTGGAATGAAAAAAGCCTGGGACAGGCTAAATGGGAAAAGCCGGATAACACATCCGGTTATTACGAAGTGCAGCTTTACAGAGGAAAAACGAAAGTTTACAGCGTCTCCCAGACCAGTGCGGTTCAGTATAATTTTTATCCATATATGACAAAAACAGGAGAGTATACCTTTAAGGTACGCACAGTACCGGGAACGGATTCCCAAAAAAAATATGGTGGAAAAAGCGAATGGATAGAATCCGGGGAGCTTTCCATTACAGACCGGTATGTATCAGATGGTAAAGGACAGCAATCAAAAAATCCTTCTGCAAAGCGCGGAACCACAGATAAAGTAGGCTGGGTAAAAAAAGGCAATATATGGAATTACAGATTTCCGGATGGCTCTATATGCCGGGGTACATGGCAGTCGGTCAACGGATACTGGTATTATTTTGATGTCAATGGCACGATGCTCACCGGCTGGCAGAAGATGGCAAATGACTGGTATTACCTGTATGGTACCGGGGAAATGGCAACCGGATGGGCAAAGATCAATGGACAGTGGTATTACTTCTGGCCATTAACGGAAAATGGGCATACACAGGGAACCATGGCTTATGGAGGCTGGAAGATCATAGGGGCGGATTATTACTTTTTCAGGGAAGACGGCTCCTTATATACCGGCTGGCTGGAACAGAATGGTTCCTGGTATTACTTAAACACACTTGACAACAGCCTTCAGGGAGTCATGTTTACCGGCTGGCTGATCCGGGAAGGGAAAACTTATTTCCTGGATGCTGACGGAGTTATGGCTGCCGGCTGGTATCAGGTTGACGGGAATTGGTATTATTTTTGGCCGGATTCAGGTGAAATGGCAAAAAACCAGTATATCAATGGATTCTATGTTAATGAGGACGGGATCTGGTACAGGTAAAGATATGTGAGGAATGGAAATGAAAATGATCAGAAAAATACTCCTTTGTGCCGGAACAGGACTGCTGCTTAGCACAGGAAGCTTACAGTCTGTGCCAGGGGGAATCTTTCATATGTATACAGCTTATGGGGCAGAGAGCAGCATCATCGAGACCATGAGTATTAAATTTAACACCACTTTTGGAGATCCGGAGGAAATACCACAGCCCCAGATTACCATCAGCGGATCAGGGGTATCCATTGGGGATATTTATTACAAAACAGAATATGAAAACTGGAAACCTGGTAAAAAGGTACGGATGGAGATCACTGTGGATGCTGCACAGGGAAAGTATTTTCCTGTGTCCCTTGGACGATCCAAATGCCGTGTGACCGGGGCTGATTTTGTATCGGCGAAAGCCTTGGATAATACCACCATGCAGGTAAAAGTGAACTATACGCCGGTCACTGTTCTGGGTGACACAGCTTTAGCAGGCTGGAGTTCACATGACTCAGAAAAGGCAGTGTGGAAGAAGGTAGACTATGCTCCGGGCTATACCCTGACTTTATATGGAAATGATAAAGTGGTGAAACGGATGACAGTTACAAGTAACTCTGTCAGCTTAAAGGAGTACATGACAGATCCGGACAAGATCTACTATTATCAGGTAAAAGCGGTCCCGGTTACGGCAGAACAGAAAAAATACTTAAAAGAAGGGGAATTTGTTACATCACAGGAACAGGATATAGATGACAGTGCGGAAGAGGAGAAAGAAAAAGAACATGCAGCATGCGGTACTGGTCCAGGCGTAGCAGGTTCTCTAAAGGGAGACAACTTTGTTATGCCGGATGGGACTCTGGCAGTCAATACCTGGAAGCTGGTGGGAGGTATATGGTACTACTTTAATGCGGAAGGAAACCGAACCAGGGGCTGGTTCCAGTATGGTGGAAAATGGTATTATTTCGACGGAAATGGATATATGAAGACCGGATGGGTGAACACAGGAAACGGAACATGGTATTACTTAAACCCGGATGGGGATATGAAGACCGGCTGGCTGTATGATAAAAATATCTGGTATTATTTAAATAACGATGGATCTATGGCAGTAAACCGTTCTCAGGACGGCTGGTACCTTGGAGCAGACGGCGCAGGCCGAAAGGAGTAAGAAATATGAGTTTAGCACCGATAACAGGAGATGGGGGAAAGTTAGCTGCACAGGCAGCGGATCAGACACAGAAGACAACACCGGTCCAGGAATTTCAGGGGATACTGAAAAATGGGCTGAATACCATAAAAGAAGATATGGATTCTATTTTCGAAGAAGCTTCTGCTTTATATCAGATCCCTTCTAAACTTCTCAGGGCGGTGGCAAAGGCAGAGTCGGGGTTTAATCCAAAGGCTGTATCCAAAGCAGGGGCTATGGGCGTGATGCAGCTGATGCCGGGAACAGCCCGTTCTCTTGGAGTAAGCGATCCTTACAATGCCAGACAAAATATCCTTGGGGGGGCAAAATACTTAAAACAAAATCTGAACCGGTTCGGAGGAGACGTAAGCCTTGCATTGGCAGCCTATAACGCTGGACCGGGCAGTGTGACCAAATACGGAGGCATCCCACCATATAAAGAAACCCAGAATTATGTAAAAAAGATCATGGCAGATTATACGGGAAACAATACGATCCTGGCAGGACGTACGGTGAGTACCGGAACATATGGGAAAACATCCGGCAGTACAGCAGTGAGCAGCCTTATAGGAAGTGGCCTTACAGGAAGCAGTCTGAAAGCAGGCAGTCTTTTAGGCAGCTTTGCGGGAAATACAGATCTGTCCGGCGCCGGCAGCCTTGGTACACTTCTGGCAGCAGGAAAGGGAGAGAACCTTTCCGGGGAAGACTGGTCTAATATGGTGCAGATCCTCCGTCTTCAGATGATGATGAATATGGGTAAGGATACGGGTACGCTGATCTGACAGACAGATACCGGATTGCTGCGTGCTTTGCACTCCCGCAATTCCGGTCTTTTGACCCTGGTATCAATAAAATAAGGCATTTTGCCGATAATAAAAACAAATGGTTATTTGATGATATTCTTTATAGAAGATACAAAGGAAGGTGAAACATCATGCAGGTGCAGAATAACATAGCATCCATAAATGCTGCCAGAAATCAGGGGATCGAAACAGGAAAGCTGAAAAAGTCCCTTGAAAAGCTGTCTTCCGGCTTTCGAATCGTCCGTGCAGGAGATGATGCAGCTGGACTGGCGATCTCGGAAGGTATGCGCAGCAGGATCAACAGCCTGAACCAGGCGATGAGAAACATTGATGACGGCATCGGACTTACCAATGTAGGAGATGGCGCTTTGACAGAGGTCCATTCCATGCTCCAGAGACTGAAGACTCTGGCTTTAAAATCTGCAAATGGAACTTACGATCAATCCAACAGGGAAACCTTGAACATGGAAAGAGACCAGATCCTTGAGGAGATTGACAGGATTGGTTCTACCACTAAATTTGGAGAAATCTCCCTGTTTTCCAGGGCAGATGCCAATGCATTTACACCGGGCTGGCAGCCGCCAGTGCTGGACGATAAGAACCCGATCCCGCTCCAGATCGGCGGTTCTACTCAGGATGGAGAAGTTCTGGATGTAGAACGTTATTATATAGGAAGCAGGGAACTACAGTTGGATCAGACAAATTTTTCCACTGTAGAAAAGGGACAAAAATCTGTGGAATACATTGAAAACGCGATAGAGGCTGTTTCTAAGGTCAGGGCATCCTTTGGAGCTGCTTATATGCATCTGGATCACACCCACAATAATTTAAGCGTTACAAGTGAAAACATGCAGGCGGCAGAAAGCCAGATCCGTGATACCAATATGGCAGAGGAGATCACAAAATATACCAGCAGTAACATCGTCCTCCAGTCCTCTAATATGATGCTTACAAATGCAAATAATCTCCCTCAGACCATACTTGAACTTTTAAAATAAAAATGAAAGAAATAATGAAAAACAGGCTTATGTTTTTTTAACATAAGACGATATATATATATGAAAAGAAAATTCTGCTGTTCCAGAAAGGGCCCTTGGGACAGTAGAAGACAGAGGAAAGGAGTCCACTGCCATATTTTCTTTTATAAAAGGAGGAATTCATTATGGTAATTCAGCATAATATTGCAGCGATCAATTCTTACAGAAACTTAAGTATCAACCAGAACGCACTGAGCAAAAACTTAGAGAAGCTGTCTTCCGGTTACAAGATCAACCGTGCAGGCGATGACGCAGCAGGTCTGGCTATTTCCGAGACCATGCGTTCCCAGATCAATGGTTTAAACCAGGCTGTAAACAACGCAAACGATGCGATCGGTCTGATCCAGACAGCAGAAGGTGCTATGACTGAGACCCACTCCATGCTTCAGCGTATGAAGACTCTGACTACCCAGGCAGCAAACGGTACGTATACAGATGTTGCAAGAAAGAACATCCAGGCAGAGATTGATGCACTGAACAAGGAGATCGACCGTATTGCTAAAACTACAGAGTTCAACGGTGAGAAACCATTAGCTCCTGTGAAAAAGAATGCGAACCTGACATTCTTCATTGGCGCTTCTTCAGCTAAAGACAACCAGATGACAGTTGCTCAGCAGACTATGACAGCACAATACTTAACTATTAATAATATTACTGTTATTAATACAGAAAAAGCACTCGAAGCAATGACAGCTGTAGATAATGCAATTAGTCATGTATCTGCTTACCGTGCAACCCTTGGTGCTGCCCAGAACCGTCTGGAGCATACGGTAAACAACCTGAAGGTTACTTCTGAGAACATTACCTCTGCGGAAAGCCGTATCCGTGATACTGATATGGCAGATGAGATCACAGCTTATACAAAGAACAACATTCTTTTACAGGCTGCTCAGTCTATGCTTTCCCAGTCCAACGCTATGCCTCAGGGTGTATTAAGCATGCTGCAGTAATCTTGAAATTGATTCTGCATCTTTTAGGGGATCTGCTTTATGCAGATTCCCCTTTTTTTAATATATTTTGGAACATAAAAAGAAGGTAACCGATGATGAAAAAAAACATATCACAATGTATGATCGTAAAAAATGAAGAAAAAAATATCCGCCGTGCCCTCTCCTGGGGAAAGGATATCATGTGTGAACAGATCGTAGTAGATACAGGAAGCAGTGACCGTACCGTGGAGATTGCCAGGGAAATGGGGGCAAAGATATTTTTCTTTCCATGGATCAATGATTTTGCTGCTGCCAAAAATTTTGCCATTGACCAGGCAAAAGGAGACTGGATCGCCTTTCTTGATGCAGATGAAAGCTTTACTCCGGAGGATGCAGCGAAGATTCCGGAGATATTGGAATATGTTGGAGACGATGTAGATGGTCTTCTTACAGGGATCGTAGATCTGGATGAAAATAACAATATCACAAGCGGCGGCACCATGATCCGATTCTTTGTAAACCGGCCGGACCTGCGCTATGTAGGAAAAATACACGAACACCTGGTCAGAAAAGGAGAATCCGGACTGCATCTGACAGATGCTACAAAGCAGCTGGCTTTCCTCCATACCGGTTACCAGGAACAGGAGAAGAAGGATAAGTCCAAATTTGAAAGAAATCTGAACATCATCCTGGAGATCCTGAAGCAGGAGCCTGAAAACTGTGATTATCTTGGATATCTGGGAGATACCTATTCTGGAGACGGAAAAAATGAAGAAGCAAGGGATGCATACAAAAAGGCGGTGGCAGCCATGCCGGAAAAACTGGAGGTATATGATCAGCGAAGTTCTTATACCTATACAAACCTGTTAAGGGTCTCCCAGTGCCTGAACGCATCGGAAGCCGAGGTGGAAGCTATTTACAAAGAAGCAGTGGAAAAGCTTCCGAAAGAGCCTGATTTTGACTGTGTTATGGGGGAATGGTACTGGAGAAAGGGGCAATATGAAAAAGCGGTACAGATGTATGAACTGGCTATAGCAAAGCTGGAAACCTATGGAACAGTGAACAGGGGGATCATTACCACCTCCATGCTGATCCAGATGTATGAGTGTCTGGGAGAAGGCTGCAGAAAGCTGGGAGATTACCAGAAAGCGGTCCGCTATTGTGTGATCGTACTGAATACTGACCACAAAGATATGAATGCGCTGCTGACTCTGATCAACTGTTTTGCAGAGAGCAATGTCAGCGCAGAAGAGGTAGTCCAGTTTTTAGGGAAGATTTATGATTATTCTGATATAAAAGACAAGGTGATCCTTCTGCGGGTGGCTATGGCAATGGGCAGAAAGGATCTGGAGCGGATGTTCAGGGGAATCCTCCTTCCTCAGGAGAGGGAAGAGTTTGATGCAGCCATGGAAACGGCCCAGAGCGGGGCACCGCTGTCATAGACTTTTTTCAACTCTCCCATGAGAAGAGGAAGCTCCCATTCACAGGTGCTGTTAGCAAAGCTGTTAGGATCTGCGATAGAAACATTTCCGTCAGGAAGGAGCTTTGTGATCAGGACAAAGTGACCGTTTTGCGTCAGGCTTCCCTTACCCATAAGGGCGACCAGGATATGACCGGAAGAAAGAAGGGAAGCTGCGTTCTGGGGCGAGTGGTCTGTTACAGATTCTACCTGAAAGCCATATGCAGTAAGGACAGATGGGATCAGACTGTGATAGGAGCCGCTCTGGGGGGCATAATAGCCATTGGCAGAAGACCAGTCTGCGATCGTTACCGGGGTAATGGCTTCTCCGCCATTTGTGAAGCTGGAGATGAGCATGGCTGCAGCAGTAGGACCACATCCATACTGCTGCATGGGATCTGAACCGCCGTAGAGATAACTGCTCCAGCGGGTATCTCCCTGATTATAGTAGTACATCGGTCCCATACTGGTATCCAGGATGGCAGCATCATAAGAATTGCCATCTGATCCCATCTGAGCCTCCATATGCAGGTTTTCTGCTTTTCCAAGGATCACAGGAGATGTATTTGCAGTCACAGAAGATGTATCTGGGATCCCCTGTGTCCCGGAAGTATCCTCTGAAAGCTCTGTTTGTTTTTGGATTTTTGGTTCTGGCTGGGTCTGCTTTTTAAGAAAGTCTTCCAGTTCATGAAATTTCTGGCTACTGGCAGTCTGTACAAAGGAAATACCGGATCGTGCGTCTTTTATGATCTGGGAAGAAAAGCCTGGGCAAAAATAAAAGCTCAGGCTGGCAGTGATCACCGAAACTGTACCGGTAATGGAAAGCTGGATCATCGTTTTCGCAAGTTGGAACTGTTTCAAGGTTTTATTTATCTGTTTTTTTTGATTCTTTAAAGTTCTATCTTTCATTTTTATCCATTTATTTCTTATCCGTTAACGAAGGGATACACGGGCCAGGACAGTCTGACCAATGGTATTTAAAGGACACTGCTGGCATACAGCGCCAATCTTATGTGCCTCCATAGGCATGCCGTAGACAACACAGCTGTTCTTGTCCTGTCCGATGGTATAGGCGCCGTTTTTGCGCATGCGCAAAAGACCGGCAGCTCCATCTGCTCCCATTCCTGTGAGAAGAACGCCGATGGCGTGTTCCCGCACATGTAATGCAACTGAGTCAAAAAGCACATCCACGGAAGGTCTGTGTCCGTTTACCTTTTCTCCTTCCTGTACACTGACTGCATAGGAGTTTCCAAGAGGTACCACACGCATCTGCAGACCTCCGGGAGCTAAAAGCATGAGACCTTTGCGGATCCGGTCCCCGTTTTTCGCCTCCCGTACTTCCATTTTGCAGATCCTGTTTAAGCGCTCTGCATACATGGCTGTAAAACCGGCAGGCATATGCTGGGTGATCACAACTCCGGGAGTATCTGCAGGAAAATTCTTTACTACCTCGAGAATGGCTTCTGTACCTCCGGTAGATGCCCCGATAGCGATCACGGTTTCAGGGGAAGCACCCAGAGGAATCTTTGGTTTCTGCAGGAAAGTATTTCTGGCAGGAGGTAAAGAAGAAACCTTGCGGATACCACCTGCCTGAGGGTCTGCAGGAGCAGAAGGAAGGTGTACGTGGGAAGCAGCCGCTACCATGAGTTTGGAACGGAGCATAGAAAGAAAGATCTCTTTAGACAGTCCATTGGCTTCATCCGGTTTCCGTACAAAATCCACAGCTCCGGCTTCCAGGGCATCAAAAACCCTCAGGTTCAGGGAAGATACCAGGATCACCGGGATAGGGTGGACCGGAAGAAGCCGCTTTAAAAAATCAATGCCGGACATTCCCGGCATTTCAATATCCAGGGTAAGCATATCCGGCTGCAGTAGCGGGATCTTTTCCTGGGCGTCAAGGGCATTTACTGCATATCCTACAACCTGGAAGCGGTCATCCTCAGAGAGAGAACGGATCAGCCAGGTGCGGAACAAGGGTGAATCATCCACCACCATTAATTTTAATTTATGATCCATGATCATAATGCCTCCTTAATAAGATAGCTGTAACAACGTATGAGATAACCTACGGGATCAGATCTTTCGGTAAATAGCCGGTTCAATATAGGAAAACGGGCAGCTTTCCTTATCCAGGCTTTCAGAATGTCCGATAAATAAGTAGCCTCCCGGAGCGGTAGCATCATAAAAGCGCCTTACCAGTGCCGCCTTCGTAGGACGGTCAAAATAGATCATCACGTTTCTGCAGAAGATCAGGTCAAACTTTTTGCGGAAATGGATGGGATCCATCAGGTTAAAGGAACGAAAGATCACATTTTTCCTTAAAGCATCTGAAACAGTATAGGTTTTATCTCCTATGGGAACAAAATAGCGTTCCTGCCAGGAAGGCGGAAGCTCTTTTAAGCTTTCAAGGGAATATCTGGGATCCATGGCAGAATCCAGAACACGCTGGGAAATGTCCGTAGCAAGGATACGGGTATCCCAGCTTCCGGGAATAGCGGAAAAATATTCTTTCAGATACATAGAAATGTTATAAGGTTCTTCACCGGAGGAGCAGCCGGCACTCCAGATCGCAATAGAACGGTCCCGGGAATGCTTGTTTGCAAGCTCAGGAAGAATCTGCTTCTGGAGAAAGTCAAAATGTTCTTTTTCCCGCATAAAATAGGTATAGTTGGTAGTCAGCTTGTTTAACATAACAGAAACCATCTCAGGATCTTTACCTGAGATGATCTCATCTATGTATTCTGTAAAACTATGAAACCCTTTCTGCTGCAGCATATTAGTAAGACGGCTGGTGATCAGCTGTTTTTTGTGGCTCAGATTGATACCATAGCGCTGCTGGATATAGGTATAAAGGCGGTTAAAATCCCCGTCACTTAATGTAAGCATTATATGACCTCCTTAGGAATCGGATGTACTCTCGGAGTCTTTCCTGCACCTGCCTTTGCGGCTGACAAAAAATCTTCTCGCAAAATCAAGTACAAAAAGATTCCGGGAGTACATTAAGCGCTGACCAGGGACTTGCAGTCAAAAGACATAAGCACAGTCCCATTTTCAAGTGTGATCATACCATCTAACAGCTTCTGTCTGCGTTTGATAGGGATCGGACGTACATCCTGAAGATCAATATCGATCACCTGCTGCACAGAATCCACAACGATGCATACAGGAAGATCGTCTACATTTAAAACGATAAAGCAGGTCTTACTGTTATATTCCAAAGCAGGCTTGCCCATATAGAGCCGTATATCTACTACCGGAAGGATCTGACCACGCAGATTGATGATTCCCTTAATATAATCAGGTACCAGTGGAAGATGAGTGATCGCACAGTCATTGATGATCTCCGTTACGTTATTGATACTTAAAAACAGAGTCATGTCTCCCGACTCAAAGGTAAGACAGCGTTCAACGGACTGGTTTTCAGCCGGTACGTCTGTCTGGATATTTGTTTCTGTTACTTCAGCCATTTTAAAACCTCCTGTTTACGCATTCTCTACAGCTATGGAATATAAGCTGAGGATATCAAGAATGATGCTGATATTGCCATCACCCATAATAGTACAGCCGGTGATGCCGTGGTCTTTCAGGTTAAATTCACTGAGAAAAGCAGGAAGCGGCTTTACTACCACCTGCTGCTCGCCGATCAGATCATCTACAAACAGGCAGTAAGAACGGTCATTTGCTTCCACCCATAAAAGGATACCGTCTTCCATCTGGGTAACCTCAGTTGGAAGGTGATAGAAGGAATGGAGGCGGACGATAGGATAAAAATGGTCAACACGTTCTACCATTTCATTGCCATATTCATCTTTGATCACCTGATCTGCTTTTACCTTAAAGGACTGACGGATATTGGCGATAGGTATAGTAAAAATAGAATCACCTACCGTTACTTTCATTCCATCTACAATAGCCAGAGTCAGCGGGATCTTCATGGAAATCGTAGTTCCTTCACCGTAGGTACTGGATACAGAAACGATACCGCCTAAGGATTCTACATTTTTCTTTACAACATCCATTCCAACACCACGACCGGAATATTCAGTTACCTCTGTATTGGTGGAAAATCCGGGAAGCATGATCAGCCCCAGGATCTCCTTCTGGCTGTATTCAGAATCAGGCTTGGTCAGCATGTTCTTTGACCGGGCTTTTTCAAGAATCTTCTGGGGATCCATGCCATATCCGTCATCTTTAATGGAGATAACAACCTCACTGCTGGTATGGGAAGCGGAAAGTACGATCTCGCCCTGGGGATCCTTACCGGCAGCAATACGTTCCTGGGCTGTTTCTTCAATCCCATGATCCATGCTGTTACGCACGATATGCATGATAGGATCCTGTATATTGTCTACGATCGTCTTATCTACCTCTGTATCTTCACCTACAATGGTCAGACGGACGTCTTTTCCCAGGCTCTGCTTCATATCACGCACAATACGGTTCATTTTCTGGAACACGCCGGAAATCGGGACCATGCGTAAAGACATGGCAATATCCTGCAGATCATTGGTGAGTTTACGCAGCTGACGTGCAGATTTCATAAAATTATCCCTGTTGTCCCTTGGCAGCAGGTTTAATTCAGGGGAAGATGTAACCATAGATTCTGTGATCACGATCTCACCTACGATATCCATCAGGCTGTCCAGCTTCATCAGGTTGACACTGATCAGATTCTGCTTGACCGGGGCATGGGAAAGCATAGGAGCTGCTTTCCCGGCAGCTGTATCTGTGGATGCAGGTGCTGGTGCCGTGGGTTTGGAAACAGATGCCTTTTTTTCCTCAACTTTTGCAGGAGGAGCAGCTTTTGGGACATTTACAAGCTCATAAGATCGGATGTGGTTCTGGGTTTTTAAAATCCCTTCAGCCTTAGAAGCGTCTTCACTGGAGTCAAAAGCAAGGAAAAAGCCATTTTCTGCGATCGTCTGGGAAGTATCCTGATCTGTTTCCATATCACTGGGGTAAAAACGGAAGTTTACATCACATTCCTTTACTGCATTTACGATCATATAAGCGCGCAGATTCTCCATTCCCACGCCTTCTTCCAGAAAAACATGGAAAAAGCAGGCTGCATCCTTATCATCAGGGAGAGAAGCAGGAGCTGCAGGTGCAGAAGCTGCAGCACCAGAAGCTGCAGGTGCAGCCTGTGAAGCTTCCGGCTGTGCAGGTGCAGCGCCGCTGATCTTCTTCAAAAAAGAATTGATCTCATTGGAGAACGCATCAATATCAGTAGAAAGAGGTACTCCCTGTTCTACTTTCTCGATTTCGCTTCTTAAATAATCCTCTGAACGGAACATCAGGTTGAAAAGCTCTTTCTTATGCTCAGGATCCAGAGTTTCGATCCCTTTATCACGGATATAAAAAAATACATCTTCAATACGATGGGCGATCGTGGAAATCGAATTAAATTCCATCATTGCAGAAGAGCCTTTGATCGTATGCATGATACGGAAGATCTCATTTACGTCATCGGTGGAAAAATCACCGTTTTTCTCATCAGCAACCAGCATTTCGTCTAACTGGTCTAAAAGATTGTTTTCTTCATAAAGGTATGTATCCAGAATACTGCTGTCCATACCACTGCTCATATTGTACACCGCCTTTTTTCATAATAATCAGAATAGTATTTCTTTTTAACTTATCGGCGGTGGTTGAAAATGGATAAGGGAAATTCAAAAAAGAAACAGTGAATTGATAAAACAGTTATAAAAAAAAAGAAAACGCCGATAAAATTTTATGAAATAGGATATCTGATCATTTTTGGAGGAAACCGTAAAAATGTCCATCAAAAGAAGAGAAAAAAGAAGACTTTTACAGACAGCAGCCCTTTTAATGCGGGCAAATGAAAGAGTGTTCATGGGATTCGGCCAGAATACAGAAGAAATGATGATCGATGCTCTTTCACAATCTCAGGAAACAGCCCTTTTGTTGGGAACAGATCTGGAAAATACAGGAAAGGCAGACCTGGTCCCGCTTCTGGAAACGTACTGTGAAGATCTCTACGTCATGAGCCAGAACCTTCACAGTAAAAAACAGATGGCGAAGCTGTACAAAAAAATAAAGAAAGAATTGAAACTCTTATATGACCATATAGAGAACGAGATCGAAACAGACCGTCTCTGTTTTGTCTTTCTTCCATATAAAGTGTCTATGTGGGATTCTATGGAAACCGTCTGGAAAGCGGCAGATAAAGATCCGGATTGCGATGCCTATGTTGTACCGATCCCCTATTTTGATAAAGACCAGGATGGGAATCTGACAGTAGAACACTACGAGGGAGATCAGTATCCACAAGATGTTCCTGTCACAGATTACCGCACATTCCGCCTGGAAGATAAAAAACCGGATGCGGTGTTTATCCACAATCCCTATGACCAGAACAATATATTGACCAGTGTTCATCCTGATTTTTATAGCAGCAGATTGAAGAAATATGCAGATCAGCTGGTATATCTGCCTTATTATACTACAGCAAGTACTGGAAACGTAGAATCTGCGAAACGCCAGGCGGAAGGCACCGGTTTTATGATTGAACCGGGGGCTATTAATGCAGACTGTATTGTTACGGCAACAGAGCAGGAGAGGGAGCTTTTTATCAATATCCTGTGTTTCGGGATTAAAGGAGTTCAGGCAGAACAATGGGAAGTGAAGGTACAGAACTTTGGATCACCAAAGATTGAACGTGCCCGTGATACGAAAAGACAAGATGGATCTCTTCCGGAAAAATGGCAGGAATGTCTTTACAGTCCTGACGGATCCAGGAAAAAGACAGTATTTTACAGTCTTTCCATTGAGCCACTTTTAAACC
>OJOV01001343.1_pt1 | contig 20422 bp, 16 predicted proteins | sample 1598281 | NCBI WGS metagenome assembly OJOV01 (sample SAMN03922469, study PRJEB24848) | human gut metagenome | isolation source: stool sample | host: Homo sapiens | place: Germany | collected 2010-11
AGCCCGAAGCAGGCCGTGGTCAAGGAAGCCGAAGCCGCAACCAAGGTTGCCGCTGCCGAGGCTCCGGAAGCCGCCGCTGAAGAGGCTACCGCTGAGAACGCCGAGTGAATCGCTCTTAGCTGATTGAAGGCCGGGAATCGCAAGGTTCCCGGCCTTTGTCATGTCTGCTGCCAAGACTGTCGTGCCACATGCCTCACTATGCCAGCCATTTGCTATGCTCAATGCCGTGAGACTACGCATCGATTTGGCATATGACGGTACCGGCTTCTACGGATGGGCGAAACAGCCCGAAATACGTACGGTACAGGGCGAAATCGAACGCGTGCTGCATACCATTCTTCGCGTACCGGAAGGAGACCCGACCGAACCGCTGCGCCTTACCGTGGCCGGACGAACCGACACCGGCGTGCACGCCTCGCATCAGGTATGCCATCTGGACGTCAACGAGGACGTGCTCAAACGCTGCGTCGGCCACATGGACGTGCCGCCCGTCATCGCGCTTACCCGCAGACTTCAGCGCATGCTGCCGGCCGATATCGCAATCCGCGGCATCGCACCCGCTCCGGACGGTTTCGACGCGCGTTTCTCCGCGTTGGAACGTACCTACGTGTACCGAATCGCCGATAGGTCAAGCGAGGTGGACCCCCGTACCAGAAACTTCGTATTGCATATCGACGATGAACTTGACCTCAAATCCATGAACGAAGCCGCTGCGATGATGATCGGCCTGCACGATTTCGGCTCGTTCGCCACCCCAAATCCGGGCGGCACCACCATACGCGAGGTGAAGACCGCGTATTGGCGTCGCGTGCCGCAGCGGACGCTTATCGACGGCGGCATGACGATGGGGGAGCGGTACCGTACGCCGACCGTGGAATCGGGCCTCGTCTGCTTCGTGATCGTCGCCGACGCGTTTGCACGCAATATGGTGCGCTCCCTCGTCAACGGCTGCGTGCAGGTCGGTATCGGCAAACGTTCCCTCGACTGGTTTGCAGGAAAAATGGCGGCTCCGCTGCGCGAAGGCTCCACAGGACCGATCGCGCCGCAAGGACTGACGCTGGAGCATATCGAATATCCGGCCGACGACCAGCTGGCGGTCCGCGCCGAAGCCATTCGCGCCAAGCGCACACTGTAGCTTTATTGCGATTGTCACAGCCAGGTTACGGGCGCTTGTCATGTCCATTGCCGAGACATTGTCGTAACAGACCGTTTCGTTTTCCGGAAACGCTGGTTCGTTAGGTTTTTCTTCCATCAAGGCACGATGCCTCAGATTGGCATGCGTTCGCATGGGGTGGAAGGGAGCGTGGAACGATGATTGAATCCGCCGCACGAAGGTTGGCTTCGGAACTGGTCGATCGTCGGGAGTCGATCAACCGGGAGCTGAGCCGTAATGGCGTACGGTTCGGCATCTACAAGAACGGCGAGTACCATGACCGGCTGTTTCCGTACGATCCGATTCCGCGCATCATCGAATCGGACGAATTCGACAGAATGGAAGCCGGACTGAAACAGCGCGTCAACGCGTTGAACGCCTACCTGCGCGACATCTACTCCGACAAGCAGGCCATCAAGGACGGCATCGTGCCGGAAGAATACGTGTACACGTCCGCGGGATACTTTCCGCAAGTCAACGGCGTGACACCTCCGGGCGGCGTGTTCGCGCACATCGCCGGCGAGGACCTGGTGCAGGGGCAGGACGGGCAATGGTGGGTGCTGGAAGACAATCTGCGCATTCCATCCGGTGCCAGCTATCCGGTGCCAGCTATCCGCTGTTCGCCCGCGATATCGAACGCAGAATCACGCCCAGCCTGTTCCGCAACGTACGTGTGCGCGACAATCGCGATTATCCACGACTGCTGCGCCAATCCATGGATTTCGTCTCCACCGACGGCATAGCAGTGGTGCTCACCCCCGGCAGGTACAATTCCGCGTTCTTCGAACATGCATACCTGGCCGAGAAAACCGGCGCGGCGCTCGCGTTCCCCGAAGACCTCGAAGTCGTGGACAACAAAGTGTACTTCCTCGACTATGCCGGCAGGAAACACCGCGTCGGCGTGGTCTACCGCCGTCTGTCCGACGAATATCTCGACCCGTTCACGTTCAACCCGGATTCCGTGATCGGCGTGCCGGGAATCCTGTCCGCCTACAGGTCGGGCAATGTGGCGATCGTCAACGCTCCGGGCAACGGCGCGGCCGACGACAAGGCCATCTACTATTTCGTGCCGAACATGATCCGCTATTATCTCGGCGAAGAGCCGATTCTGCACAATGCGCCGACCTACATGCCGATGTTCGACAAGGACCGCAAGGAGGTACTCGACCGGCTCGGCGAACTGGTCATCAAGGATGTGGCGGAAGCGGGCGGCTACGGCGTCGTGTTCGGCTCATCGCTCGACCGGTCGCAACGAGAGGAACTGGCCGAACGCATCAAGGCCGAACCGCGCCGGTTCATCGCGCAGGAGGTCATCCAATTCAAGGACATCGACGTGGTGGACCCCGAAACCGGACAGATGAGCTCACGTAAATGCGACCTGCGCGCCTTCGTGGTGACCGGCAAGAACACGCACGCATGGTATTCGGGACTGACACGCTACTCGTCCATACCGGGCCAGATGATCGTCAACTCATCACAGGGCGGCGGTTTCAAGGACACCTGGGTACTGGCCAAAGAGACCGGCGTGGAGCATGATTACGCACCCGGCTCGGAGGTCGTGCGCGTGCTGGAACAGTCCCGCAAGCACTCGCTGGCACTCGTCACCGCGTCGAAGGCCGACAACCTGTTCTGGCTCGGCCGCTACACGGAACGCGTATTCACCACGCTGAGCCAATTCTTCCCCTTCTACGACCGTGTGATGGACACGGATGTGGACGCGTTCCGACCGTTCGCCCGCGCGCTCGACCTGCCGGAGGATTTCGAGGATTTCGACGCGTTCATCCACAGCTTCCTGTACGACGAGAAGAATCCGGATTCCGTACGCAGCGCCATCGTCTACGCGTTCAACAACGCGGTGATTCTGCGCCCCGAACTTGGTTCTCGCTCGTTGCAGCAGGTGGAGTTGGCCATGAGCTCCATAGTGGAGGCATCCGAATACGGCGGCACGGACGCGGACATCTTCAAACACCGCGACATCGCGGACAACATGCTCGCCTTCTGGGGAGGTGTGGAGAATTCCCCCGTCGAACCGACTCTGAAATCGTTCATTTTCGTGGGCAAATATCTGGAACGTCTGGATCTGTACACACGATTCGGATATTCCGTGGAAGAGCTCAAGGCGCCGCTCGCCAAACTGGGCAGCTACATCCTGCCGTTGAACGGTCTGTCGGTACCGCAATGCTTCGCCGAAGGATTGCGCTGGCTGGTCGGCCAGCTGCCGCAGCGGGGATATGCGGAGCTTGCGGAAAAACTGGGGATGCTGCTGAAAGATTTCGATGGGCGCATCTCCACGAAGGATCTGAAGGATCTGGGCATGCTCAACACGATGGACATGGACGCCGCGCGACTGTGAAGAATACGTGCCACAGCCATCGCACGGTGCGTGTATAACGGCTAGAACAAGGCCCACGGCGTGGAAAACGCCGAAGGAACGACAATAATCGCTGAGGAGACGATGTGAAGAAACTGGTGTTTGACTATGAGATGAAGCTCTCATTCAGCTCGCCCGTGACCGACCATCGCTTCCAACTGCGCTGCATTCCAGCCACCGGCCCACGCCAGCAGGTGATCGACGTGGCAGTCAAAATCGAACCGGATGTGGAACTCGAAACCACCATCGATTCCTTCGATTCCGTGGTGATGACCGGATTCATTCCCGAACCGCACACCATGTTCAACTACTCGGTGACCGGCATCGCCTTCGTGGACAACGCGCATATCAAATCCGAAATCTACAAGCCGCTGTACCGCTTCAATTCGGCGTTGACAGTGCCGGGGCCGGCCATCGAAGCGTTGATCGGCATCTGCCGTGAACGCATCGCGTCCCTGCCTGCCGACTGCACGCCGATCGACCAAGCCCGTGAGGTGATGGACGAGGTGTTCAAAACGTTCGTCTACACGCCGGCCTCCACCACCATCCGCACCACCGCCGAGGAAGCGTTCGCTCAACGCAAGGGCGTATGCCAGGATTACGCGCACGTCATGCTGTCCGTGTGCCGGCACGTCGGACTCACTGCCCGATACATCGCGGGATTGCTCGGCGGCGAGGGCGCCACGCACGCATGGGTCGAAATCTACCATGATGGACGTTGGGTCGGTTTGGACCCCACACACAACCGTATGGTCGACGACAACTACATCACCATCGCCCATGGCCGCGATTACCGCGACTGCATGCTCGACATCGGCATCTTCTCCGGCTGCGACGTCAAGCAGGACCAGTGGGTCAACGCTTCCGTGCACGAGCAGGGATACTGATTCCCCGACGTTTTCTCGATGCCGGATTCCGTATTTCGGCAGATGCAAAGCAGATAAACAAAAAAGGCCGAAACGCCATTGTTTCAACCTTCATTGCATGCGGATAAGGCGAGATTCGAACTCGCGGAGGGGTTCGCCCTCACACGCTTTCGAGGCGTGCTCCTTAGACCGCTCGGACACTTATCCATTCGTCACCTGAAAACAAGCAACTTGATAATTGTGCCACAGCGGTGGCGATTGTCAAATCGGACTGGCTGCAACGGTGTGATTTCCGGCGTGTCTTGCTTTGCGCCCGACTGTGCGTCCTTAGACGAACAGCGCTTCGTCGAAGGAAGGATAGCCCCAATCAAGCGCCAATTCGACACGGTCCGCAATCAGACCGGCAAGCACGCCCAGGGATTGCGCTCGCGAATCCGTCGACTGTTTTGCATTGGTGACGCGTGACTGGGAATGATCGTTCGCGGCATTGGAGCTTCCGGCGATTGCCGTTATCTCGCTTCGCGCGCAGTTCATTTCGATGGTGGCGTCGGTCGGTGCCGTAAGGCCGGTGGCGGAATCGAGCATCGTGTCGGGGTGGGCGAGCAAGGCGGTGGCCTCGTACGTTTTCCTACGATCGTCAATGGCGCCCGAGAAGGATGCGAACCGTTGCGATGTGGTCTTATGACGATCGCTGATATCCAGCGTCGCATGGCCGCTGTTGCGGGCCGCCAGCACTTCCATGGCGAATCCGGCACGGTCTTCGTCCTGCGCGGCGGTGGCAAGGGACTTGGAATCGACGTCAAGCGATTCGACATCGTCAAAACGCGACAGCGTGATCGGCGCGACGGCCACCGACAGTTGATCGCCCAGTGCGCGAGCCATATGACGTGCCTGCGCGCTGCGCAACGTGCCTTCGGCAAAACGCGCCGGACATTGCGCCGCGGTGTTCGTCCATGCGGAGACCGCCTGCTGCGCCGAGAAATAGCGGCGGATGATGTGCTGATGCTGGTCGTGTGCGATCTTGTTATCGGCGGTGGCATCGAAATAGGCCTTCTCGCACGGGCTTTGCCGTTGTTCGGCTTCAGCCCTGCCTGCGATCCTGGGCATGGAGCATGCCGTCAGCGCCGGCATGAGGATAGCGGTGCAAAGCAATGCGCAGACGCGTTTCGCGATAAAAGAAACCGAGCGGAAAGAAGGGGTACGTGTCTGCATGAATCATTAGACTAATATCTGACTGTGACCATTGGGCCATGCGCTCGGAATAACTTCATATAGGAGGTCTTGGAAATATGGAACTGGACCTGGCAGGAATGCACCAGCTCGCAGCTGGGCAGGGAATCGATCCCGAGACGCTGGATGCCGCACTCTCGGAAGCATTGCGACTGGCATATCTGAAAACCCCTCACGCTGCGAAGCACGCTCGCGTCGAGCTTGATCCGCGTGCGGGAAGCTTCACCGTATGGGCCCAGGACGAGATTCCTGGCGAGCCGACTGAAGACGATCCCCATCCCGCGCCGACTCTGGGCGAGGAATACGACGACACTCCGCACGATTTCGGCCGACTGGCCGCTGCGACCGCTCGTCAGGTGATCAGCCAGCTGTTCCGCAAGGCCGAGGATGACAAGGTGTTCGGCGCGTTCTCCGGTCAGAAGGGCAAGCTCATCACCGGCATCGTGCAGCAGGACGTCAAGGACACATCCAACGTGCACGTGGCCGTCGGCGACGTCGAAGCCCTGCTGCCGCGCCGCGAGCAGGTGCCCGGCGAACGCTACCGTCACGGCGAACGTATCCGCGTGTACGTGGTGAACGTGGCCCGTGGTCTGAAGGGCCCGGAAATCGTGGTGTCCCGTTCCCATCCGGAGCTGGTCCGCCGCCTGTTCGAACGTGAGGTTCCGGAACTGGTTTCGGGAGCCGTGTCGATTATGGCCATCGCCCGCGAGGCGGGCGCCCGCACCAAGATCGCCGTCCGTGCCAACACCGAAGGCGTCAACCCGAAGGGCGCGCTGATCGGCCCCGGCGGAGCCCGAGTGCGCGCCGTCATGGAGAACCTCGGTCCTGAGAAAATCGATATCGTCGACTGGTCCGCGGATCCGGCGAAATTCGTCGCCGCGGCGCTGTCTCCGGCCGTCGCCACCGGTGTGCAGGTGATCAGCGAGAAGAACAAGACGGCCATCGCCTTCATCCACGATGACCAGCTGTCCCTGGCTATCGGCAAGGAAGGCCAGAACGCACGTCTTGCGGCCAAGCTGACCGGCTGGAAGATCGGCATCGAATCCGCTGAGGCGCATGCCAAGAAGATGGCCGAATCGGCGGACCATTCCGATGGGGAAACCGAGGAATAAACAACACTTCCGGTAGACAACAAGCCCGTGGACGTACAATCCACGGGCTTGAGTATGCTGGACTCGACAATCCAAAGCGTGACGGCCATGCCGTCATGCCCAGGGAAAAGACGAGGTATCACGAACATGGTTGCACGATGAGAAGGAACAAGCTCGCCGTGAATCAGTAGCGGTCGCGCTCGTATGCGCGCGGCCCAAGATAGGAGAAATTGAGTGCCGAAAGCACGCGTATATGAACTTGCCAAGGAACTTGGCGTTGACAGCAAAACCGTTTTAAGCAAACTTGAGGCGATGGGCGAATTCGTGAAGTCCGCATCGTCTACCGTTGAACCTCCCGTTGCACGCAAGCTGAGGAACGCATTCGCGTCCAGCGGACAGGGCAACGCATCTGATTCCAAGAAGCCGGGCCATACGGCCAAGAAGCCTGCCGAACCGGCATCTCATTCCATGCCAAAGCCGGCCGCTCCGTCAGCACCGAAGCCGGCTGCCCCCGCAGCGCCGAAGCCGCGTCATGCCGCTTCCAAGTCCGATGCCCCGAAGCCGGGTCATCGCGCGCCGCGTCCAGGCGAATCCCGCCAGCATGGCAATCGTCCTAACGGCAACGCCCCGCGTCCGCAGGGTGGAGACCGCCGCCAGTCCGGTCGCCCGACGGCCGTTCCGGGAGCTCGCCCCCAGCATGGCAACGCCCCGCAGGACGGCAACAACGCCAACGGCGCGAAGCCGCACACCCCGGGACCGCGCCCGGGCAACAATCCGTTCAGCCGCAAGCAGGGCATGCACACCCCGACTCCGGGTGATATTCCGCGTCCGCATCCGATGAACCGTCCGAGCGTCAACAATGGCGAAGGACGTCGTGGCGGCCGTCCGGGTCAGGGCGGCGGCCAGCGTGGCGGCTTCCGTGGTCGTCCGGGTCAGGGCGGCGCGAAGCCGGGCCAGTGGGGCCAGCATCGTCCGGGTCAGGGCGGCGGCCAGCGTCCCGCCGGCGGCGGCAATCGTTTCGGCGGCAATGGCGGCGGTTTCCAGGGCGGCAACAGCGCTCCGAGCAATGGTCCGGCACGTGGTGGCCGCGGCCGCGGCGGCGCTGCAGGCGCGTTCGGACGTCAGGGAGGCAAGTCCTCGAAGGCGCGTAAGAACCGTCTGGCGAAGCGTCAGGAATTCCAGGAGATGAAGGCTCCGGTCATCGGCGGCGTGCGCATTCCGACCGGCAACGGACAGGAAGTCCGTCTGCGTCAGGGCGCGTCCCTCGCCGATCTGGCCGAGAAGATCAACGTCAATCCGGCGGCGCTGGTCACCGTGCTGTTCCACCTTGGTGAAATGGCCACGGCCACCCAGTCCCTGGATGAGGCCACGTTCCAGATCCTCGGCGAGGAAATCGGCTGGAACATCAAGATCGTGTCCGCCGAAGAGGAAGACAAGGAGCTGCTGCAGCAGTTCGACATCAACCTGGACGAAGAGGAACTGCAGGAGGACGGGGATCTGAAGCCGCGTCCGCCGGTCGTCACCGTCATGGGCCATGTCGACCACGGTAAGACCCGACTGCTCGACACCATCCGCCGCACCAACGTCATCGAAGGCGAAGCCGGCGGCATCACCCAGCGCATCGGCGCATACCAGGTGACCGTCAACCTTGAGGGCGAGCCGCGCAAGATCACGTTCCTCGACACCCCGGGCCACGAAGCCTTCACCGCAATGCGTGCCCGTGGCGCCGAACTCACCGACGTCGCGATCCTCGTGGTCGCCGCCGACGACGGCGTCATGCCGCAGACCGTGGAAGCCATCAACCACGCCCAGGCCGCGCATGTGCCGATCGTGGTGGCCGTCAACAAGATCGATAAGCCGGGCGCCAACCCGGACAAGGTCCGCGGCCAGCTCACCGAATACGGTCTGGTTCCGGAAGAATACGGCGGCAACACCATGTTCGTCGACATCTCCGCGAAGCAGGGCACCAACGTCGACAAGCTGCTCGAAGCGGTGCTGCTCACCGCCGACGCCGAGCTCGACCTGCGCGCCAACCCGGATATGGACGCCCGTGGCGCCACCGTCGAAGCCCGACTTGACAAGGGCCGTGGCGCCGTGGCTACCGTGCTGGTGCAGTCCGGTACCCTCCACATCGGCGATGCCATCGTTGCCGGCACCTCCTACGGTCGTGTCCGCGCCATGCTCGACGAGAACGGCAACCACATGCAGGAAGCCGGTCCGTCCACCCCGGTGCAGGTGCTGGGTCTGACCTCCGTGCCGACCGCAGGCGACCTGTTCCTGGTGGCCTCCGACGACCGTACCGCACGTCAGATCGCCGAGAAGCGTCAGGCCACCGAGCGTGCGGCCCAGCTGGCCAAGCGCCGCAAGGTCGTTTCCCTCGAAAGCCTCAAGGAGCAGTTCGCCAAGTCCGAGGTGGATATGCTCAACATCGTCATCAAGGGCGATTCCTCCGGTTCCGTCGAGGCTCTGGAAGATTCCTTGATGAAGATCGAGGTGTCCGACGAGGTCGGCATCCAGGTGATTCACCGCGGCGTCGGCGCCATCACCCAGAACGACGTCAACCTGGCCACCGTCGACAAGGCCGTCATCATCGGCTTCAACGTCCGTCCGAACCGCCAGGTGGCGGATCTGGCCGAACGCGAAGGTGTGGAGATCAAGTACTACTCGATCATCTACAAGGCCATCGAGGACATCGAAGCATCCCTCAAGGGCATGCTCAAGCCGGAATACGAAGAGATCGTCACCTCCCACTCCGAGATCCGCGAGATCTTCCGCTCCTCCAAGTTCGGCAACATCGCCGGCGTCATGGTTCAGGACGGCGAGGTCAAGCGTGGTACGAAGTGCCGTATCCTGCGCAACGGCATCGCCACCGTCAACGACCTCGAGATCTCCTCGCTGCGTCGTTTCAAGGACGACGTCACCTCCGTCAAGGAAGGCTACGAGGCTGGCATCAACCTCGGCACCTTCAACGACATCGAGATCGGCGATATCATCGAGACCTTCGAAATGCAGGAAATCGAGCGTAAGTAGCCGAGTGCTTCGAGCTTCGCATCGATAACCAGGTAAGGAACGCCCACAGCCGGTTCACGACTGCGGGCGTTCCGTGATACAACAAGAACTTTTCACCAAAAGGACAGCAATGGCAGGAACCAATCCCCGCGCCGCGCGCATCGCGGCGTTGATTCAGCGTGTGATCGCATCGTCCATGGAGGCGCAGCTGCACGACAAGCGACTGGCCAACGTGACCATCACCGAAGTGCGCGTCACCAACGATCTGCAGATCGCGAAAGTCTACTGGACCCAGCTCGGCCACGAAGGACACGAGCAGGGCGAACGCCGCCGCGCGCAGCAGGCCCTGAACCAGGCCAAAGGACGCCTGCGTTCCCTGGTAGGCACCAAGGCCGGACTGCGACTCACCCCGCAACTGGAATTCATCTTCGACGAAGTGCCGGGCGAGGCCCATGAGATCGAGGACATCCTCGCGCTCGCACACAAGCGCGACGAAGAACTCGCCAAGTCCCGCGCCAACGCGCAATACGCCGGTGACGCCGATCCGTACAAGCACGACGAGCCCGATGATGACGACTTCGACGATGATGACGATGTCGAGGTCGAGGATTGGGACGATGACGACGAAGCCTGACAACTCCGGTCTGCTGGTCATCGACAAGCCGCAGGGCGTCACCAGCCACGATGTGGTCGCGGCGGTGCGTGGCGCCCTGCACATGAAACGCGTCGGCCATGCCGGCACGCTCGACCCGATGGCCACCGGCGTGCTGGTGGTCGGCTTCGGCAACGCCACACGTCTGCTCAACTACATCGTCGACCACGACAAAACCTACCTGGCCACCATCAGACTCGGCCAGCGCACCACCACGGACGACGCCGACGGCGAACTGCTGCCGGGGGAGGGAACTATCGCCGAATTCCCTTCACGACAGACCGTTGAAGACGTCATCGCCCATCATTTCACCGGGCGCATCGAGCAGGTGCCGAACTCCTATTCAGCCATCAAAATCAACGGCCAGCGCGCCTATGATCTGGCCCGAGAAGGCAAGGATGTGGACCTCAAGGCTCGTCCGGTGACCATCTCGGAATTCAGCGTTTCGGCAGTGCGATACGGCTATGCTTCGACCACATGCGCGGGATCACCGCTTGCCGATGCCATCGAAATCGCCCCGGAGGAATCCTGGCATGCCGAAACCGACGGGCAAAACGAACCGAACATGCAGCCAGTCATGGAACTCGACGTGACCGTGACCTGCTTGGCCGGCACCTACATCCGCGCACTCGGCCGCGATCTGGGCGCCGAACTCGGCCTCGGCGGCCATCTGACCATGCTGCGCCGCATCCGCGTCGGGCGTTTCTCGGTGAACATGCCAAACGTCATGACCGCCCATACGGAAGCCAAAACCTTCACCAACCGCGAAGGCATCGAAGTGACACGCAACCGTGCGGTGCTTGACGATGCCGAGCATGCCGTTGACCACGCACTCGACCTGGTCGCCAGCGCGGCCGCTTCCATGGACATGCTTCCCGTCACCGAACAGGAGGCGACGGACCTGCGGTTCGGCCGTAGAATCGCCCACGACATCCATACGACCATGGCCGCGTACGTTCCCGAAACCAACGATCTGGTGGCGATCGTGGAACGCGCCAAACGTGGCGAGACCAAGCCGGTCGCGGTCTTCAACTGAAACAATCAAGACCGGCCTGCACGCAATACGAACACGACAAACACACGGACAATACGCAAAGAAGGACACATGAAGACGATCACGCTTACCCCCGATGCCAGCGGCATGGTGGATTGGCCGACCCTGAGCAACGACAAGAAGTCCGTGGTGACCATCGGCTCATTCGACGGCATGCATCAGGGACATCAGGCGGTCATCCGCCGTGTGGCCGAACTCGCCGAACAGGAGCAGGCGTTCTCCGTGGTGGTGCTGTTCGACCCGCGTCCCGCGCTGGTGCACGCTTACGCCGCCAAACATGACGGTCAGGAACCGCCCGCAGGCACGCCTGACACGCAGGCGCTGACCAGTGTGGACGAACGGCTGCGCGCCATCGACGCCATCGGCGTGGACTACACGCTCATCGTGCGCTACACCATGGCATTCGCCGCGAAATCATACCGCTTCTTCCTTGGTCAGATGGTCGGCAAACTCGGCATGCGCACGCTGGTGCTCGGCTCCGACGCCGCCATGGGCGCGAACCGCGCCGGAAACGTGAAGGCCATTGAGAATCTGGCGCTCGCCACCGGCGTGTTCCAGCTGGAGGTCGTGGACGATTTCGGTCCGGGGCTGACCCGAGTGCCGGTCAATGCGAAGCCGGTGATGCCGTCCGAACCCGGCGAGCCTTCCGACCCTCTGGAGGGGGCTTCCAAGGCCGAACGACGCGCATGGAGCAAGAAGCATCAGGCCAAGGAGGTGCGCACGTGGAGCTCCACCAATGTGCGCTATCTGCTGAGCCAAGGCCGTATCAAGGACGCAGACGCGATACTCGGCCACGCGCATGCCGTGGAAGGCACCGTGGTGCATGGCGAGGAACGCGGCCGCACCATCGGATTCCCGACCGCCAATCTGAGCGAGAACGTCGCCGGATACCTGCCGGTGGACGGCGTGTACGCCGGCTGGCTGGTCGATTTGGGGGAGAAGTCCGCCGACGGTGGCGAAGAAGCCGGGGAGAAACCGGCCGACGGCGTATCGCAGCAGTATGACGCTTCGTCCGTCAACGCGCGCGTGGCCATGCAGTCGCCACACCGCTGGCCGGCGGCCATCTCCATCGGCACCAAGCCGACGTTCAACGAGGACGGTGACGCCGAACGCGTGGTGGAAGCCTACGCCATCACCGATGACTGGTTGGACCTGTACGGCCATCAGGCGCGCGTGGAATTCGCTGGATTCCTACGCCCGCAGATCAAATTCGATTCGGCCGACGATCTGGTGGTCGAGCTGAAACGCAACGTCGAGGAGACGAAGCGCCTCACCGCTTGAGGCGGATCGGTTCGATTGATTTGATTGGTTCGATTGACGCGAATCATTGACGCCATCCGTGTTTTGTTACCCAAACGGGCTTTCCCGGGTTGCAAAAAGCGGATGGCGATGCCGTTTGGGCATCGGAGACCTATCGCAGAATCGCGGCCAACGCGTCCTGCAACGTATCCGCCTGCACCACGCCCATTCCCGGCACGGCGACGTTCTTGCGCAGCGTCGGCACAACGGCGGTGGTGAAACCAAGACGCGCCGCCTCACGAAGCCGATATTCCAGTCTCGGCACCGGGCGCACCTGCCCGGTCAACGAAATCTCGCCGATCGCGCACGTCGTACGGGGAATCGGTTTCGATTTCGCAGCGCTCGCCAACGCGGCCACAATCGCCAGATCGCAACCCGGCTCACGCGCCTGACCGCCGGCGATTGTGGAAATGTACAGGTCGTTGGCCAGCAGATTGATGCCACCGTGACGATATAACACCGCCACCAGCATGGCGATACGGTTGGAGTCCACACCGTTCGCCGCGCGACGTGGCGTCGGCAGCACCGACCTGGTGACCAGCGCCTGCACTTCAATCGGCAGACTGCGATGCCCATCCAACGTGAACGTCACGCACGTGCCATCCACCTGCGTCGCCGCAGAACCATTGCCGGTTGATAGGAACAGGCCGGACGGATCGGTCACCTCCTCAATGCCCTCGCCGCTCATATCGAAACAGCCGACCTCATCGGTCGGTCCGAAACGGTTCTTCACTGCACGCAGCATACGCAACGCGGTTTCGGCATCGCCTTCGAACTGACAGACCACATCCACCAGATGCTCCAACGTACGCGGACCTGCGATCGAACCATCCTTGGTGACATGACCCACCAAAAGCACTGGAATATCAAGGGTTTTGGCGGTGTCAATCAGCGCGCTCGCCACTTCGCGCACCTGCGTGGATCCGCCGGAGATGCCATCGACGTCCTGCGAGACGATGGTCTGCGCCGAATCGACGATGGCCAACGCTGGCTTGAACTGTTCGATAAGCCCCAACACCGTGGACAGATCCGTGGTGGAGGCGAGCAGTAGATTCGGCTCCATGGCGCCGATGCGCGACGCGCGCATGCGGACCTGCGCCTGCGATTCCTCGCCGGAAATATACAGTACGGTATTGCGCTCGGTGGCGAACGCCGTCAGCCTCGCCACATTGCCGGCGGTTTCCAGCAGCAATGTCGATTTGCCGATGCCCGGCTCTCCTGCGATCAGCGTGACCGATCCCGGCACGATGCCACCGCCGAGCACGCGGTCGAATTCCGAAAATCCTGTGGCGATTCTGGAGATGTTCTCCGTGTCTATGTCGGTGATCGGCCTCGCCGCGGACGATGCGACCGGATGCGATTGCGTGCGCGAGGTCCGTCCCGGAGCCGCGGTACGCGAGCCTGCCGCGGGACGGGCTTCATGGAATTCCTCAATGGTGCCCCATTGACTGCATTCGGGGCAGCGGCCGAGCCACTTCGGGCCGCTCCAGCCGCATTCGGAACAGAGGAATTGCGAGGACGTCTTTGCCATATCGCCGACAATACGGAGGTTTTGGGACAAGACGTTCGCGGGTGGCGTACTCGTTGCACAGACATTGCGCTGAAAACCGTTTCGGGAACTGGATTCCATGACTTCGAGGGGATGGTTGCGCGTCTTATGGCTGTGAAAGAATGACAAGCATGTCTGATACGCAGAATTCCTCTTCGCATGGCAAATTGATTGCCGCCGTCGTAGCAGCCGCGCTTGTGGTTGTGCTTGCTCTGATTTCCGCATTTGTGTGGCCTGGTTGGGCCTTGAACAAGAACGGACAGGCCGGTCAGGCCGGTCAGACGAGCCAGCAGGCTTCCACTTCGAACGGTACGGACGGCGACAAGACGGAGCCCACCAAACCGTCGATCGATGCCGTGGCATTGCCCGACGGGGCCAGCGAGCTGCTCAAGGCCATGCCGGATTCCGTATTGAATTACGCGCGTACCAAGGCTGACGCCAGCACGACGTGGTCCAGCACCTCTCCCGTCGAGGAATACGCGTTGACGTATTCCACCGGCAAGAAAGGACAGGACGTCACGCTGGAAGTGGGCCAGTGGAACGACGGCGACAAGGCGAAATCCCAGTACGACACGCTGGCTGAAGCCATGACCGGCAAGGAGCTGGGAAGCGGCAACGTGAAGGTTTCCGGCAAGACGACCGGCGCCTACAGCGCCAAAGCCGATCCGGACGACGATACCAAGGCCGTTGCCGTGTGGCGCAACGATACGGTGGTTTTCTATGCCACCGGCGCGAAGAACGACATCCAGCGTTTCTACCAGCAGTTCCCCCTGTAACGTCGACGGAATCGTCTCGATGGCGAATCGCGGCCGGCTGATGGAATATCACGCGGAAAACGAAACGTGATTTTCCACCATATGAATGCCTGCGCGCGTATTCGTCCCCGAAGCAGTGTAGTATTGGGCAAGTTGCAAACTTTTACCCTTTGAGTTTAAGGAACGGAGGCTGAGATGGGCTCGGTCATCAAGAAGCGCCGCAAGCGCATGAGCAAGAAGAAGCATCGTAAACTGCTTCGTAAGACTCGCCACCAGCGCAAGTAGTCTTCAGGCGCGTGTGAAGCGTCCGCTCAAACAAAATCCCGCGATTCCTTTCGGAGTCGCGGGATTTTTGCTATCTGCGCGGCGGTGTCGGCCGGTATATTCCACACCAGCCGACACGCCTGCCTGTCAGGATCTCACTTGTTGGGGTTGTCCATCACGCGCGGGCCGTTCGGATCGCCGACGATGACCTGGTCCACCATGTTCAGGAACAGGCCGTGCTCGACCACGCCGACCGTGGTGATGAGGTCCTGCGCGAGCTCCTGCGGGTGATCGATGCGCTCGAGGTGCAGATCCACCACATAGTTGTTCTCATCGGTGCGCACCGGCTCGCCGTTCGCGTCGAGACGCAGCACCGGCTTGTAGCCCTTGGCCTCGAACTTCTTGACGACCTGGCCTGCGCCGAACGGAATCACCTCGACCGGCAGCGGGAACTTGCCGATGGTGTCCACGACCTTGGACTCGTCCACGATCCACACGATCTTGTTGGAGTTGGTGGCCACGATCTTCTCCCACAGGAGAGCCGCACCGCCGCCCTTGATGCCGTTGAAGTTCTTGTCCACCTCGTCGGCGCCGTCGATGGTCACGTCGATATGGTCGACGTCATCGATGTTGACGATCTTGATGCCGTAGCCTTCGGCCTGCTCCTGGGTGCGGCGGGAGGTGGTGACGCCCGTGAACTCGAGGCCTTCCTCCTTGACGCGACGACCGAGCTCGTCGACCAGGAAACGCACGGTCGAGCCGGTGCCCAGACCTGCGATCATGCCGTTCTGAATCAGCTTTGCAGCCTCGATGCCGGCCGCCTTCTTCAGCGCGTCCTGCTGTGCCTTGTCCATGATCCTCCTTCGATATGGGGTTAAGACCGTCTCCATACTATCGGATGCGTTGATTTTCAAGGCGCGAATGGTCGGTTGCGGGAGCAGGTGTCTGTTTTGGACTGCGGAAAAGTTTTCACGGAATGTTTCACGGTCCTGCGTGAGGTGGCGTGCAAAAAAAGACGCGCATGAAATGACATGTGGGGAGCGGCTTGCGTAAAGCGGCTCCCCACATGTCTCGCTCAGCTATGTTTGACCGCGAACGGCGCCTCGTCCAATACCAGCGTGCCGTCACCCATCACATAGCCTTCCACGGCGATATACCCACGGATGAGACGTGGATTGCCGTCGAAGGTCGGGCTGGATTCCGGTGGGGGAGTGAACCGCACCGTACCCGACACCGACAGGCCCGATGGGCTTGGACGATGCGGCAGTTTCGGTAGATCCTGCGATTGCGATGAAGCTGCCTGTTCCGGTGCCGATTCTTCGTCGTCTTGCGATTCGCTGTGCGATTCGTTCGCATTCTGCGGTACGGCCGTGCTGTCCGTGTCCGTGCCGTCCGCGTTGCCCGTCACCGGCTTGTCGTTCTCGTCGCCTTCACGGGGAAAATAGTCGGGTTTGACCAGCATCTGCGCATAGGATTGATGCGGTTCACCGGATTCGTCCGTTTTCCCGGATTCGTCTGTTTCTCCGGATTCGTCCGGTTCGGCTGGACCGCCCGCGTCCGGGAAGCTGGATTCGGGTATGACTTTCGTCGCTTCGGTCTCAAGCATTGTGGTGGTTTCCGCCGGTTCGGTCTCGAGCACGGTCGTTTCCACCGCATCATCTGCGTCGTCATCGGTTGTCTGTCCGAAATCCGCAAGGTCGTGGGAAACGCCTTCCGGCTCCGCCAGCATGCTGGCGATCGAACGCGGCTTCGTGCTGTTGCTGGAATTGGCGGTATCGGCACCGGAATCGCCGGTGCCGGTCGTGGCGGAATCGCCTTGTCCGCGTCCCATGTGGTATTCGGCGGCGCTGATCGCACCATCCATCAGCATCCTCGCATCCTCGGGAACATCGGTGCCACGCGAATACTCGGAAGCCAGCAGCGACTGCCATCCTTCCAACGGCAGATAGCCTTCGCGCACATGCGAACGGCAATCGCCCGCATACGTGCGTGCCAGCTCGTCCACTTTCTCGTTGCCCGCGTTGCCGGCATGACCCTTGACCCACACGAATCGCACCGACCCCGCCCTATGTGCGATCTCATTGTCGATGGCGCGGATCAAATCGGCGTTCTTCACCGGTTTCTTCTGCGAATTCTTCCAGCCGTTGCGCTTCCAACCCTGTACCCACTTGGTGGAGCAGTTGATCGCATACTGCGAGTCGGTCTCGATCACCAGGTCTTCGGAACCGGGATGCGCTCGCAACGCCTCCAGCACGGCGCATAATTCGCCGATCTGGTTGGTGCCGTTCGTCGCGCCGCCGGCATCGCAATCGCCGGCATGCTCGTGCCCCGGCTTGCCGCCTGCCGCGGGCTCGTGGTCGGCCCAGGCCCAACCCATCGGACCATTCGGATTGCCAAGCGCGGAACCGTCTGTTGAAACCGTAATCGTCATGCTTCTACCCTACGAAAGCCGCGCGACTCGCCGTTTGCCCGTCATACCGCATCGTCCGCCATGCGGTATCGCCTATCGATACCGCATGGCAACGGCATATGCGATTAGTCGCCGAGACACAGCATGACGGAGGCGCGGAACATGCCGTCGCTGTGCTCGAAGGAGGCCGTGCCATGGTGCCGTTCGGCCGTCTCTCGTACGGTGGCGGTGCCCAGCCCCGTGCCACCATGTTTGGTCGAGACGAGATCGCCGTCGATCTGTTCGATGCTGGTGTCGGCTTCGCCGTACGTGTTGTCCACCGTGATGAACAGGGCCGCCGGAGGGCCGGAACGATACCGGATGCGCACTTTGAGCCGCCTCTCGCCCTGCGTTTGCTGGGTGATGGCCTCCGTGGCGTTCTCCAGCAGATTGCCGACCATGGAGCATAATTCCGCGTTGTTGATGTTGATGTATTGCGGCACCGCCGCTTTGACGTCCACATCCGCACCCAAATGCCGGACCCAATCGCAATAGTAGACAAGCACCGCGTTCAGCGACGCATGCTCGCAATACTGCATCGGTGCCGGTTGCAGCAGCCGGTGTTTGGACATCTCATCCAGATATGAGCGGATGCCATCCATGTCTTCAGCCGCGGCCAACGCCTGCAGTGAGTGGATGTGGTGACGCACGTTGTGCTTGATCTGACGCGCCTCACGGATCCGCTCGTTCATGTGTTGCAGCTGCAACGTCTGCAAAGCCTCATAATGCTGTCGCCTGCGGGCCGCGAGCAGACGGTCCGACTGCTGAATCATGTACCAGATGAGGAAATACGCCAACACCATGAAACAGGAATAGACCACCGCCACGGTGAACGCGATTTCCAGCATATGCGAGTCCAGCAGCGTGGAATTGTCCGCCGGCATGCACCACACCACAATCGCGGACGAAACGAACGGAAACAGCCAGATAAGCTGCCAGAAGCCTTTGCTGATGGATGGGGAATCGAATGTGGCTGGAATCGAATCATGCAGCGGATGCCAAAGCGAGACCAGTGCGACGACGTCAAGCAGCAGCAGATTGACCAGTCCCGGCCAGCCGACGCGGAGATTGGTTGAATCCGCGCCAAGAACGGCCACATCGATGACAAGCGACAGATAGTAGACGATCGCCACCATGTAGGAAGCCGTGGCCACAATCAGCAACAGTTGCCGCCATGGCAGTTCGGTCAGCCATCGCAGGACCAGCAGCACAAGCGGCGCGGTCGGAATGACCGTCCACAGTGATGGGATGCCCAGAGTGCCGCACAGCACGCCGCATAGCAGGAACCAGACCAGTCCGATGGACATGAACAGTGTGCCGTTACGGCGTGGATTGTCCATGTGACTCCATGCCATGATGAGGCACAATGCCAGGCCGGACAACGCGTTGAGCTGCTCTCCGATGGCGAAGAACAGACCTGACGGGGTGGTTTGGGCGATGCCGTTCCGGATGATTTCGCCGAGTGGTGCGAACATGTCAGTCCTCCGTACGCATGCGGGTGAACGTGTATTCCGCGTATGCGCGGCAGGTGGTGGTCACCGCCGTTTTCGTGATGGGAATGCGTTTGCCGCCTTTCATGACGAACTGCGCGTTGGTGATGCCGGACACGTAGTCGAAGTTGACGAGCACGCCTCGCGCGGTGCGGTAGAAGTTGTCGAACACGGTGAGCCGTCGGTCCACATCGGAGAAATTGGTGCGGATTTTGGTCTGGGTGCCGTCCGCGAACGTGAATTCCACGTAGTGCGCGTTGGACAGGGCGTATGCGATGAGCCGCCGGTCCATGGTCACGGCCGGATTGCCGAACGCCACATGCCAGCTGGAATCCACCGTGCCGGGCGACTGCGCCTTTGCCAGATGGGTGACCGGCGGTTTTGCCTTCAGCTGCTCCTCGACGCGTTCCATGGTGGCTTCGAAGGTTTTGCGATTGACGGGCTTGAGCAGATAACCGCTCGCCTGCACCTCGTAGCCGAGCACCGCGAAATCGGTGCTGGACGTGATGAAGACGATCGCGCAGTCGTCGTTCTGATTGCGCAGCAGCCGCGCTATGTCCAATCCGGTGGTGGCATGCGGCAGATTCTCGTCGCTGAGATAACAGTCGAGCAGCAGCAGGTCGTAACGGCTGTTCTTCCAGCTTTCGATGAACGATTTCGCGTCGGGGAAAACGTCACAGACCGTTTGCATGGCATTCCTGCCGGCGGTTGCGCCGACGTTCCGGCCGTTGAAGTATTCCGCGCACATGGTGGCGATCAGTTCGCGTTCGGCAGGATGGTCCTCGACGATGGCGATGCGCACGTTCCCTCCTTGCTGTGCCGTGATTGCGCGGATGACGTTCCGGCTCTGCTTCCAAGCGTACCGGGAGAGGGAAATACGGGGTGCCGCGGAGCTTGCGTTTCATGCCAGAAAAGCACGTTTCGTGCCATACGGCGGATATCGACAACGAAAAAGACCCGCTCCATACGGAACGGGTCTTTTCGCGCTACGCCTTGATTACTTGGCGGAACGCCGTATCACTCGGCCAGAGCCTTGTCCACGACCTCGGTGGCCTCGGCGAGCACCTTGTCCAGAGCCTCAGGGGATTCGAAGCTCTCGGCGTACACCTTGTAGATGTTCTCGGTGCCGGACGGACGGGCGGCGAACCAGTTGTCCTTGGTGGTGACCTTCAGACCGCCGATCTTGGCGT